>Ga0208509_1000078_pt1 | contig 42376 bp, 33 predicted proteins | sample LakWasMeta7_HOW4_2_FD_183857 | JGI IMG/M metagenome (GOLD analysis project Ga0208509, IMG submission 183857) | Freshwater sediment methanotrophic microbial communities from Lake Washington under simulated oxygen tension - Sediment Metagenome... | ecosystem: Environmental > Aquatic > Freshwater >...
ATAACCTTTAACTAATTCTCTTAAGTTAGTTTCTAAACGATAATCACTTTTAAGTTTCGCAGTTAATTCTAACTGTTCAACTTCACTTAATTGATCTAATCTCATATTTGGTGCAAATCCTAATTCTTTACAAACTTTTTTCGCAAAAGGTAACCCTATTCCAAATAAAATAGGAAGTGCGTATATTACTTTTTTTTTAGTTAAAGCTATATTAACCCCATGTACAACGATCATTCTTTTATAAATTATAAAATAATAGACAAAGTGGGATTCGAACCCACGGTACTCTAAGAGCACACTAGATTTCAAGACTAGCGCCTTCGACCACTCGACCATTTGTCTTTGTTAAACTCCTCACATAATATAAATTTAAATAATTATTTTATTTAATAACAATAAATTTTAAGCTTTAACTACAGCTAAAATACTTGCTTGGTAAATTTCTGGATCATCAAATCCTTTAACAGTTTTTGATCCAAAGTTTTGGAATGCTCAAATCCCTATAGGCATAAATCCATGATTTACCCCACAAAGTTCGCTACATTGCCCATAATAACGCCCTGCATAACGGATTAATACAGAAGTTTGATTTAATCGTCCTGGACAAGCATCTAATTTTACCCCTAAAGATGGAATAGCTCAGCTATGAAGAACATCACTAGAAGTAATAATAAATCTTACTGAACGATTTGCAGGTACTTGTAAAAGATTATCTACAGCAAGTAATCGGTATTCTTGACGTTTAATTTTACGTAATCTTTCAACTAATTCATCATCACCTAACATATAACTATCAAAATTTGAAACTCCTGTTGCTGTAATTGCAAAATCTTCCCCTAAAGTTTCATTATAAAGCGCTGCAATTACTCCTACATCTAAAGTTTCATAAGATCAATATCATTGATGCCCAATAACTTTAGCTGTAAAAAAAGGTTCTACAATTTCATCCACTGAATAAAGTAATGAAAAAGATGGAATTGCTATAAGTATAAGAATTAATGCAGGAATTATAGTTCAGATAATTTCAATAACAGATGCATGTGTTAATTTAACTGCAGGTTTTTCGCTATTTTCCGCAAATTTAATATTTGAAAAATCACGTAAACATACAGCTAATACATATAAAACAAATCCAAAAATAAATGATAAAAATACCATAAGATCATCATGGAATGCCACAATCCCATCAAAAATAGGTGCTCCTGATTTTTGGAATCCGAATTGATAATTTTCTTTTGATGCCCCAATAATATTAAAATTTACAGGACCTAAAGCAGCTAAAGCACCTGTATATTTATGTGCTTCTCCTTTATTTTCTGCTGTAAAAAAAGATATTCATACTGCAGCAAAGAAGAAAATAAGTGCATAGAAAGAAATATTACTTCCTAAAGATGCTACTTTATTTCACCCTAAATATACATCAGGATAATCTGGAATTCTACGAGGCATTCCAGCAAGTCCTAAGAAGTGCATTGGGAAGAAAGTTAAATTCACCCCAATAAATGTTAATCAGAAATGAATTTTACCTGCTATTTTTGGAATATTAATTCCTACTATTTTTGGGAATCAATAATAGAATCCAGCAAAAATTGCAAAAACAGCTCCCATAGATAAAACATAATGAAAGTGCGCAACTACATAATAAGTATCATGAAGAGCAATATCTAACCCCCCATTAGCTAAAGCTACTCCAGTTAATCCTCCTACAGTAAATAAAAAGATAAATCCAATAGCGAATAAATTAGCTGGGTGTTCTAAGTTTAAAGATCCCCCTCAAAGTGTTGCAAGTCAACTAAAAATTTTAATTCCAGTTGGAACCGCAATAATCATTGTTGCTGCTGTAAAATAAGCACGAGTATCTACATCTAAACCTACAGTATACATATGGTGAGCTCATACAATAAATCCTAAAATCCCAATAGATACCATAGCATAAACCATCCCTAAATAACCAAATACTGGTTTTTTAGCTCCTGATGAAATAATATGACTAATAATACCAAATCCTGGGAGAATTAAAATATATACTTCTGGATGTCCAAAAAATCAGAATAAATGTTGATATAATACAGGATCTCCTCCTCCAGCAGGATCATAGAAACTTGTATTGAAATTACGATCTGTTAAAAGCATAGTAATTGCTCCTGCAAATACAGGTAAAGATAATAAGAGTAAGAAAGTTGTAATTAATACAGCTCATACGAAAAGTGGTAATTTATGAAAGAACATTCCAGGTGCTCTCATATTAAAAATAGTTACAATAAAATTAATTGAACCTAAGATTGAACTTGTACCACTTAAATGGAAACTAAAAATAGCTAAATCTACAGAAGGCCCTGAGTGTGCTTGAATACTTGAAAGTGGCGGATATACTGTTCATCCTGTTCCAGCTCCAGTTTCTACTAAAGCAGATAATAATAATAATATTAATGATGGTGGCATTAATCAGAAACTAATATTATTCATTCGTGGAAATGCCATATCTGGTGCTCCAATTAATAAAGGAACAAATCAATTACCAAAACCTCCAATAAGAATTGGCATTACCATGAAAAAAATCATAAGAATAGCATGTGCTGTTATAATTACATTATAAAATTGATAATTTCCTTCTAAAATTTGATTCCCTGTTCCAGCAAGTTCCATTCTAATAAGGATTGAAAGACCAGTTCCTAAAATACCTGAAAGAGCTCCAAAAATTAAATATAAAGTACCAATATCCTTATGATTAGTTGAATAAAATCATCGTTTAAGCGCATGTTCTGCAGGAGTATTTGATTTTGTCACTAAATCTGATAATGTTGTAATAAATGACATAATTTATATACTAAATTTATTTGTTGTCTCTTACGGGAATTGAACCCGTCTTTTCACCGTGAAAGGGTACTGTCCTAGCCAATAGACGAAAGAGACTTTTAAAGTTTAATTCACTTTAATTAATTTAAATAACAATATTTTATTCTATATATTGAAATATTTATATTTAAATATTATGTTTAAATTTTTATTTTATTGTAGTAAAATATTTAGAAGTTAATGGATTTAAGAAAATTGAAGTTTCTCCCATAATAGCTGAATTTTCTGAAATTAAATCAGACATATAAAAGTTTTCAATAGTTGGATTAAATAATGTTAAATAAATCGAAACTGCTATTTCTTGGAATTTTAAATAATTAATTTGATATAATAATGGTAAGCTTGCGTCTTGCCCTTTTAAATTTCATAATTTTTTAGATACTCAAAGAGTTTGTAATTTATGATCTCATTCAGCATCTGAAAAAGTTAAACGCGCCATTAATAACAAATTATCTTCTAACGCTTTTACATCTTTTGGTGCGTCTACAACTTTATAAAAACGACGAATACGTCCTTCTGTATTATAAGTATATCCTGTTTTTTCATAAGGTGTTTTAATTGGTAATGTTGTATCAAAATTTACTTTAGATGTTTTATGTGTAGTAAAAGCTATAGTATGTGCATAACCTCGTGTTGATATTCATTTTTTAGTTATAAATTTTTGAGGTTGAATTGCAAAAACTGTTTCAAATCTTCGATTTGTTTTTTCAATTACATGTAAATCTGAACGTACACCAATATCAAGCCCTAATACTGACATATTCATTGAGGTAATATTTGAATGTATAAATCCTAATAAATCTGCTGTTTTATTTTTAACAAAAAACTTTTTACCAATAAAACGAACTACATTTTGAAGAACATATTTATTTTTCCCTTTAAAACTCTCAACTCCAGAAAAAAGTGCTGAATTTTCTACTATATAAAATCTTTTAGCTGAATATACACGGTTTTCTATTAAGGAAACTAATGTACGTAAACTTAATCCCATATGAGTTTGGTTATATTTTAAATCTGTAAAAGAATTAATTGTAAAATATGCTGCACCTCTTTGAAGGTGTTGTTTTCTAAAAGAAGTATTTATTAAAGATGCTTCAAAACGTGGATTACTTCCTATTAAAAGTAAATAGTTGAAATTATCTATTGAATTAAATCCATTATTTAAAGTAAAAAAGTTTGGAAGATCAAAATTTAAACCTAAATGAAAATTGCTATAATGTAAATCTGAAATCCCATAATATTTTAATACTAAACTTGAAACCATCAAACTATCAAAATCTTGATGCCCTTCAAATAAAGCAACTACACGTCCACCATTACTTAATTTTAAAAATTCACCTTCATACACAAAATCAAAAAAATTTGATATTAAATTTTGACGGTTATTTAAAGCTGAATATGAGTAGTGAGAAAAAAGTCCATGAGTTTTATCTCCTTTTTTAGTTTGATGATAACTCATAAGGCGACCTCTATTTAAAGCATCAAAAGCATAGCGAGTTTTATCTGAAATTCAATTATCAGCAAAGATACCATTAGATCTTGGTAAAATTCGTACTATTTGATCTGAGGTGGCTAATCTTGGTGTTCCTAATTTTAATTTTTTTGTCATATTTGCATGATCAAATTTAACTTGTGTTATTTTTCGTGTTTGAACTAAGATATCTGCCCCTACAGCATCAAAAAAATCAATAGTTTCCCCTCGACGTAATTCTCAACTTCGAGCTGTATATGCATAAGGTTTTGATGTTAGCGCACCTACAGGGCATAAATCAACTAAATTACCTGATAATTCGGTTTTAACAAAAGTTTGAACATAGGTTCCGATTTCTGTCTCACTACCACGACCAAAAGCCCCCATTGTTTCTTGTCCTGCAATTTCTGCAACAAAACGTACACATCGAGTACAATGTATACAACGTGTCATTATTGTTTTAATTACAGGCCCACAATCTTTATCTTCAACACTCCGTTTAAAATCAGCAAAAAAACGCCCACGATCCGAACCATATTGTAAAGCTTCATCTTGTAAATCACATTCACCACCTTGATCACAAATAGGACAATCTAATGGATGATTTATTAATAAAAATTCTAAAACACTTTCACGTGCTTTTTGTACTAAAGGTGTATTTGTATATATAATCATACCTTTACTTATAGGCATTGCACAAGAAACTACTGGTTTTGGTGATTTTTCTACTTCAACTAAACACATACGACAATTTCCAGCTACAGATAATTTTTCATGATAACAAAATCTAGGTACTTCAATTGCAAATTCTTCACAAGCTTTTAAAATTGAACTTGTTCCACGCACTTGATATTCTCGATTATTTATAGTTATAGTTATTAAATTCATTCCCATTATTTTTATTAGATTTTATATTATTATAAAAAAAATGATTATTGCGGATTTAATGCTCCTTTTACAACTTCATAAATAAACCCAATACTTAAAAGTAAAAGGAAACTCATAGCTATGTTATATCCTACAAAACCTGAAACACCAAGGCTTACCCCTCAAGGTAATAATAAAGCCACTTCTAAATCAAAAATTAAAAATAAAATTGCTACAATATAAAAGCGTACATCAAAACGATTTCGAGCATCTTCAAAAGGCTCAAAACCACACTCATATGCTGAAGTTTTTTCTGAATCTGGCGCTTGAATTGCTAAGAGGAATGAAAGCCCTAAAACAATCCCTGAAATAAGTAACGCTAATACAACAGCTAATAAAATTGTAAAATAATTTAAATAATTTAAATGTAAAATATATGACATTTTTTTATTACTATTATTATTAATTTGGGGTAAAAGGACTCGAACCTTTGCATGACGGAGTCAAAACCCGTTGCCTTACCACTTGGCTATACCCCAAAAATTTCAAAGAAATTATTTTGTAATTATCAACTTCGTGTACGTATACTTACACTAACCCCGATTAAACATGAGTTAATATAACTAAAAAAAATATTTAAATCACGTAAAGTTGCTGGAATATTTTCAACATTATTAATAGTTAAATTTAAAAGACGTGTTTGTGTATTTCTTGCAAATTGATCTCGTGCTTTTTTATCTACGTGTGGCGATCTTAATAAAGTATATCGCTCAAAACGTTCTGGTAAAAAGACTTGTTGTAATTTAGCATTTGGTAAAATCTTTTTACTTTTTTCACGAATTAATACAACTAAACGATTAAGATAAAAATAATGATAACTTGTCATACGTAATTGAATTTGTAATGTGCTTTTCTCTTTCATCAATGTATTCATTATTTTATTTAATTAATTCGTTAAAGTATTATCAAAATTTTGATTAAATGTTCATGTACGATATGCTTGTGGAAGACTTACCGGAACATAAACAATACCACCTTCTGTTAAACTATAAAGACTTTCGATAAATCCTGTTAATGGGAATTCTTTTCGTAAAGGGTGTCCTTTAAATCCATAATCAGTTAAGATACGACGTAAATCAGGGTGATTTGTAAAAATAATCCCCATCATATCTCAAATTTCACGCTCTAATCAATTAGCGCCTTTATATTGTGCTGTAATACTTGGATGAGTTTCGTTCTCAGCTAAAGCAGTAAGAATAGTTAAACGTGCATTATATCTTATTGATGTTAAAGCATAAGCAATAATAAAACGACGTTTTTCTACTACACGATCAATAGCTGTCATATCTGTAAGTACTTTACATAATGATATAGATGATAATCTTAAAAAAGATATCAACTGGACACTACGTTTTGCTGATACTTTTACAAAAAATTCAGTATTATTATATGATACTAATATATTAGGAAAGTATTTTTTTAAACGATCAAAATAAGTTTGGTTTAACATTTTATTTTATTGTTTTTTTTAATCAGAAAGATTTATAAATATCTTTTAAACGCATACGCATAAGCGGCACATTTCGTTTTTTACGACGGAAAGTTAAAAGAACTCGACGACGACGTGTTCTCATTTTATAAAAAAATACAAATAAAAATAATTGTCGTCCTGTATATTTATATAATTTTAAATCCACTAATAATACTTTTTTTGATATTGATTTTTTTGTATATGGATTAAAATAAAAGAAAGATTTAAAAAATGTTTCTAATTGTTGTTGATGAAAAAATAAATCTTTTCACTCAGTGCTTGGAGTAAATCATGTTTGATTTCATTTTCTATGTACCGAAACTCGAAAACCATTAGGATGAATTTTTTGTCCCATTTCTTACTTTTTTTTCTTTTTCTTTTTCTCTACAGGCTTTTTACGAGTAATTGCAAACTCACCAACTTTATAACCTACTTTATCTGGTGTGATTGTTAAAGTCATAAATTTCATACCATTATAAATTTCAAAAGTCATACCTAACATAGATTTAGATATATATGTAGATCTATTAAATAGAACTGCATTTTTAAATTCAGTTTGTGCAAGAGTTGCCTCTTTATATTGTGCGAAAACTTCTGCATGGGTATAATATAATTTTCATGCTTGACGTCCCATTTATTTCTTTTTACGTAATTTCTTTTTAGCTACAGTTAAAATTCTTAAATTTTTACGACGTGGGCTTCGTGTAGGTTGCCCCTTTGTAGGTCTCGATCAAGGTGTTACTGAAGGGCGCCCCCCTTTTGTTTTACCTTGACCTCCCCCATGTGGGTGATCCACTGGATTCATAGCAACTCCACGTACAGATGGTCTTTTATTCATTCATCTTGATCTTCCTGCTTTACCTATAATACGATGTCGATGATTTTCATTTGCAACGACACCTAAAGTTCCTTTAGATAATACTGGAATTAGACGTTGACTCCCTGAAGGTAATCGTAATCTTAAATGTTCTGCTGATGTATATTGTAACACTTGACAAAAAGTTCCAGCTGATCGTGCAAATAAAGCTTTTTCTCCTGGAATATCTTCAACACTATGTAAGAAATCTCCAAATTCAAAATTAGCTAAAACAGAAGAATCTCCTATATGTAAATTTATTGTTCTTGTTTTTTCATTAAAAGTTCGAATTTTATCTAAAACTTTCACTCCTTTAGGTGCAATACAATAATAAAAATTATAATTATTTGTTTTTGTATCTTTTGCATAAATTTTCATAAGATATGCTGATCTATTCGGATCATATTCAAAATTAGTCACAATACCCTCTTCAAATGATCGATTTCAATCAATTTTACGGTATATTCGTTTATGTCCACCACCTTGATGATTAACTGTAATCCGCCCTAAATTATTACGGCCAGCTTTATGGTTAAGTGCTTTATTTGTTTTATTATATGTTTTAAATTTTGAAAAATATACACTCATTTTTTATTATTAAAATAAAACTCCTCAGGTTGGGATTGAACCAACGACCTAATGGTTAACAGCCATTCGCTCTACCACTGAGCTACTAAGGATATCTAAATAATTGGCGTTTACTCCTTAAAAGATAAAAAAAGAATATTTAACTTTAATATGTTAAACTAAACTGTTATTGAAAAATCTTTACTTTTAGCTATTTCTAATAAATATACAACATCTTCTACAAAAAAATCAAGAACATGTGATGAAAAAATCCCCATTCAAAATAATATAACAATTAATATTCCAAATAATACAACTTCTTTACGATCTAAATCTTTAAAACGTTCTAAAGATACTACTTTAAAGTTACCAAAAAAAATACGGTTATAAGTTCAAAGAGTATATACAGCTCCTAAAACCATACTAGTTGCAGCAAAAAAAGTTGCTCAAAAACTATATTGGAAAAGTCCCATAAAGATTAAAAACTCACCTACAAAACTACTAGTTAATGGGAAACTTATATTAGCCATTGAGAAAATTAAAAATACTATAGCAAAAAGTGGATAAAAGAAAGTTAAACCTCCAAAATATTTTAAAGAACGAACACTATATCTCGAATAAATCACTCCAACTGCAAAAAAAAGTGCTCCAGATACAACCCCATGACTTAACATTTGGAAAATTGCCCCAGACAATCCTTCAACTGTACAAGACATAATACCTAAAAGTACTACATTCATATGCCCTACAGATGAATATGCGATTATTTTTTTAAGATCAATTTGTCTTATAGCTGTAATACTAGTATAAATAACTCCCATAACGGCTAATGTTGAAACTAATGGTCCAAAAAATACTGTACCTTCTGGAAAAAGTGGAAGTGAAAATCTAATTAAGCCATATGTTCCAAGTTTAAGTAATAAAGCAGCTAAAAGTACAGATCCTATGGTTGGAGCTTCAACGTGAGCTTCAGGTAATCAAATATGTAAAGGAAATAATGGAATTTTTGCTGCAAATGCTATAAAGAAAGTAATTCAAAGAAACCTTTGTTCTTCTTGTGTAAAATCAACACTTAAAATTGCATCATAACCTGTTGTTCCTAATTTTGAATAAATATAAATTATATTAAAAAACATAAAAATAGAACCTAAAAGAGTATATATTGAGATTAAATAACTTGCACGAATACGACGTTGACGTGAACCTCAGACTAAAACTAAAAAATATATAGGAATAAGTGTTAATTCAAAAGCTATATAAAACCCTAATAAATCTAAAGTTCAAAAAGCTAAACTAACTCCTAATTGTAATAAATTTAAATGAAGTAAAACTTCTTCTAAATTTTCAGTAGTTTTTGGATTTAAACTGAATACACAAAGAAATATAAAAAGATTAGTTAAGATAATAAAAGCTAAAGAAATACTATCCATAGATACTCCACCTAAAACTAAGAAATTTTCTACAAAACTACTATAATACCCTAAATCTCCAGTTTCAGATGGATCTAAAATTAAACCAAAATAAGCCATTTCAATACTTAAAATTAAAGATACTCCATTAAAAATTAAAGTACCTTTATAATCTAAAAATTTAAAAAATAAAAGAAGAATTACAACTGCAGGTATAATTAAAACTGCATATGCTAATATAAATTGACTTACAAAAAAAATAGTAATAGCTGTAACAAATAAATTAAATTCATTATTATATTTTAAAAACATTTTTATTTCTAATTTTAATTTAACTTTAACAGAAAACCCTGTTAAACTATCTTAATAATAGAATTCCTATAGATATAATATTTATTAAAATATTAAAATCATATATTAATCAAAAACCTTTAAAGTACGAAAATACCTTTATACGATTTAATACCTATAATTTAAAGAAGAAAAGTGTTAAAAGATACATCATTTTGTGTTAATTTTGAATTAATTTGCTCTTTTTTTAAAGTATTTAATTCAAAAGATTTTATATAGAATAAATTAGTTTTTTTTAAGAACGGATTTGCAGATACACGCAACATTTGATATGTCATTTTCAAATCCGGACTTAAATCATCAGTTAAAGCTACATTTAAAGAGTTTTGCATAATTTTAGCTCGATAAAAATTTTGATTTCAAAATAGAAATCGTAAAGAGTATTTTTCAATATTTAATAAGAATTTTAAAGTTTCACGAGATAATTTTTGAGTTGTTTCAGCATGTTGGATAAAGAAGACGTTTCCAGATAATAATTTCGCTACACCCTCTCATTCTTTATGTTGTGTTAAATATCGCCCTACTTTTTTAGGGAGTTTTTCTACTTTTATATTATACATATTATATGGAGTTCTTTTAGTTGTACGATCTTCTGGTTGAAGAAGTTCATTCATCATAAAAGCTCCAAACGCATCAGGTTTATCAAAAAACTGTCTTAATTTTAATAATTGTTGTTGTAATTTAAAACTTCTTATTTCACGTCCATCTATTTTAAATAAGCGCATCTTTTTTATTTATATTTATTAATTTATACAATATTTAATTAATTTGTTGGAATTTTATTTGCTGTTAAAAGAAATACTTTTTCCTCTACAGACATCCCTTTAAAAATAAAATTAATATCTAAACTTTTGACTTCTGTGTTAATCCCTAATCCAAGTTCAATTGGATAAAAAAGAATTAATTCACCTATATTAAGTGTAACTGAATTAATAGCACGTTTATCTAAAATATTTTGACTTATTACTTTAAATTTTTCCATTCGAGGTATTGTAATATATAAACTATCTAAAAATTCATAAAGATTATATTTTCTTAATGTAACTTTACATCCAACTAAACTATCTTTTCTTAACTTTCATAATATAACATTTTTTGAAGAAATTGTTGCTACACATTTTTGATTTGTTAAAAGTTCCATAGCTAAAAAGAATGGTAAAGCTTTTTTTTTATTAAACCCGACATCTTTTAATGAGAAATTTAATATCAATTTAAAAAAATTAGTTGTACGATATATATTATTATATGGGAAAATAGTTACAGCATGTAATTGTTGATCATAAATTACTTTTTCTTTAAATCTTGAAATAGCTGGATATTTATTTAGATTAAAATTTTTCTCAAATTTCATTCTTTTTATTTATCAATTATTTTTTTTTAGATTAAATGACGTGCAGCCATTACAATAAGTCTTAAATATTTTTTACGACGTAATCTACGAGAAATTCAACCAAATACACGTGTACCTATTACACGTTTTTTTTTATTTACAACAAGAACTACATTATTTTGACATCGACTTGATGAACCATCTTTAAATCTGGATTCTTTACGTGCTCGAGTAATAATAGCTAAATAAACTTGACCTACTCGAACCTTACGTATTAATCGTAATTTTTTTACAGATGTTAAAATTAAATCACCAGGATATGAAAATTTACGATTAAACCCACCTAATGTTTTAATACATTCTACATATTTTGCACCGCAATTATCCATTGTACGTAATCATGTTTGAACTTGTATCATTTTAATTTTAATTTTTAAATTTCTAATATACGCCCGACTACTTGTGCATGAAATGGTAATTTACGCAAACTAAAAGTCAAAGCATCAAATACGGCTTGACTATCTCTACTTTTTACTTCAAATAAAATACGTCCTGGTTTTACAATACAAACTCAACGATCCACTGCACCTTTTCCACGACCCATACGCACTTCTTTAGGTTTTGCTGTACGTGCATAATCAGGGAATGCGCGAATTCACACTTTACCTTTTCTTTTTAATTTACCTGTAATAGTTCGTCTAACAGCTTCTATTTGTCATACTGTTAAAAAACCTTTTTCTATAGCTTGTAACCCATAAACTCCAAAACGTAATCGGTTACTTTTATTTTCATAAGTATTTCTTATAACTTTTTTATTAGGTTTTCTAAATTTACGTGGTGTTGGATTAATCATTTATCTCGTTTATAATTCTATAATTTATAAATGAAAATTATTATTTAAATTATTAAAATACCAAACATGTTTTGAATATATTTTATTAAAAAAATAAAATACTTTTAATTATTGACCTCCTCAGCTATAAACAGCTAAGAAAAGGAAAATTCAAACTACGTCAACAAAGTGTCAGTATCATGCTGCAGATTCATATCCAATATGGTTTTCATTTGTATAATGGTGAATAACTTGACGATATAACGCAACTGCTAAGAAAAGAGTTCCTACAATAACGTGAAACCCATGTAATCCTGTTAACATATAGAATGTAGTTCCATAGATACCATCTGAAATTGTGAAAGGTGCATTAAGGTATTCGTAAGCTTGGAAAGCTGTGAAAAAAATAGCTAATACGAGAGTACATAATAATCCAGTAATTGCTTCTAAACGGAATCCCCCTAATAATGCAGCGTGTGATCAAGTTAATGATGCTCCTGATGTTAATAAGATTGCTGTATTTAAAAGAGGAATTAATCAAGGATTAATCACTTCAATTCCTTTTGGAGGTCAAACTCCACCGATTTCAGCTACAGGGTTTAAACTAGAATGAAAATACGCTCAGAAGAATGCAAAGAATAACATAATTTCAGATACAATAAATAAAATCATACCAAAACGAAGACCGTATTGTACTTGAGCTGTATGCGCACCTTCATAAGTCCCTTCGCGAACAATATCTCTTCATCATAACCCAGTAACTACAATAGTTGTTAAAAGACCTACAATAAAAAGTCTAAAACCAAAAAGATATTGATGTACATAAAGAGTAAGACCTAATAATAAAGAAAACGCACTAAAAGAAGTTAAAAGTGGTCATGGACTTACATCAACAATGTGGAAAGGGTGTTTTGTTGTACGTTTTACAGTTACAGTAGTATTAAGAGTAGTCATTTTTAATTAAATTTAAAATACCAAACATGTTTTGTTAATAAATTTCTATAAATTAAATTAGGCCTTATCCAATAATATTCTTTTATAATTTTCTAAATAATGTGTTTTTTTTTGAGAATATTTAATATAATTTAAAATACTAGCTTTTGATAATTCAATATGATTAAAAATTACTTCTGGACGTGGTTTATATGTAAATTCAGGTTTATAATAAATTCAAATACCAATACCAATAGCCCCTTTACGATTTATTGCATGTGAAGTACCATAAATTATACGTTTACTTATAGTATTTGTAGCAATAAAACCACGTTTACCTATTAATGCTTTTGTTCTACGTCAACGATTCACTCGCCCTTTAAACTTAATACGAAGCCCTACAATCTCACCACGTTCTGCAGAAAAAATACGAACTATTTTCATAACACAACGTAAGAAAGTTGTTTCTTTTCGATTTTTTGGTAATTCTGCTATTAAAAACGCTATAAATCTTGCTATAAATGTCGGTTTTTTTAAAAACATACCAATAAAACATATACGTATAAAATCTTTAATATATATAGCTACATATTTAAATTTATTAATTAAATCACGTTCTAAATTTTGAAGATATCTATTAGGGCTTCGTTTAGGTTTTTTATCTCATTTTCGTTGAACATTATATGCATATTTAGTTAAAGCTAAAGCATTAATAAAGAAAAAATTTACCTTTTTATTAATTAAAAGCCCTAATGCATTTCTATTTTCTTTTAATTTAGTATAATTTTCTGTAATTCTAACTTTATCCGTAAATCTACCTTTACGTTTAAATCTTCGTCGACGAATATATACATTTTTTAAAAAGTTAATAGATTTATAACGACGACTTAATAAATATTTTGATAGCTTTTTATTTAAATTCTTTAATTTAAATAATTTACTAATATTTCGTTTAAATCTAACTTCAATTTTATTAGAATGTCTAATAAAAGTTAACCCTTTATTCGAGTTTTTTCCTTTTTTATTAGCAAATCCAGCTTTAACACCTTTCAATGTTATTACTGGTTCTACTTTACGTCAACCGCGAATACGTAAACGAGATCTTTTATTTTGTTTATTACTAAATTTTATTCAATTTGATAAAGATTCTTTTGCTTTAAGATTATTGAAAAGCTTCTTAGTTAAAGATAGACATTTTACAGCTTTTAATTTATTACCATTTACTAAATTAAATATTGCTTTTTTTAAATAAGATTTTCATCCAGTTTTTCGAAACATTAAACGATTTTTTTTAGATAATAACATACCACGTCTCAAAGAAAATCTTTGATATTTATCATTTAATAAAATTTTTAATAAATTATAAAGACGTACTACCTTTTGTAAAGTAGCCCCTTCAGGTAATTTATCAATTTTCTCTTCTAATCTAAATAATAAATAAAGTAAATTTTGTGCTGTATTTTGTGCTACACCTTTTTTTTTAAAAATCACATTTACTTTTTTTAATTTACGTCTAGAAGATACTAATATAGAATAAACATGATTTTTCTTCAATGCACTAAAAATTGAACGTTTTGGTGTTCTTACTCTAACATTTAAAGGAAACGCTTTATTATAATTATTATTTTTTCATACTAATTTTTTAATTAATACTTCTTGATTGAATTTTAAATTTAACTTTTCTAAATTACGTTCAGATAAAGATTTATTATTTACTACAATATTTGAAAGACGATAATGTGCTATAAAATTATCATTAAAAAAATTACGACCTTTTAAAATTTCTTTAAATCTATTTTTTCGTAAATTATGTTGTAAATTTGAAACACCTAAACGACGCATAGAAATAGGCTCTACTCAAAGATCCATTTTTGTAAAAGCAAATTTGTTTATTGATAAAGGTCTAGTCACCGCAGAAGTTTTATCCCCTACAGTTAATAAACCCGCAGTAAATCAAGTATTAAAATTTAAATTAGAATTAACATAATAATTATGAACTACATCTTTAAAAACAGATAAATTAATGTTTTGTGAGGTTATCGCGATTGTATTTAAATATTGAGGTAATACCTTACTTATTCTAAATGTAGATACTTGTGTTTGTTGTAAACTAAAAGGAGTTTTTACAAATAAATTTAAACGCCCGTTTATAACAGTATCCATATAATACTTATAAAATAAATCTAATTGTATTTTTTCTTTATTAAAAAAATTTGAAGAAAATAAAGAATTTCCATGTTTATTTATAAAACTTTCATATAAATATCAAGTTGATAAATCTGAAGATAATCCTACAATAAATTCATTTAAAACTGTAGAAAATTGACGATATTTTAATTGATTTAATAATAATACTTCTTTAATTAAAACATTTTGAGTTTGAGCTATACTATAACAAATTTGTTTTTGTTCTTTTAAAATATTAGTATTAGCCACATCAGAACGTTTAGAAGAATCAAGAACTGTTAAAACAGATTGGTACCGGGCATCTGTTTTTGATACACGGGAAATTTTAATAAAAGGGTGTAAATCATATTTTTGTCTATGTTTTTTATAGAAAAAAACATCATGATATTTTTTATTAAAAAAAAACATATTATCTGGCTTAAATTGGAATAGTCCTCAATTATACACAGATACTTTTAATGGAAAGTTTTTTAAATTAATTTCTTTTCTTATTATAAATTTATTGACTAATCTCATTATATATATTTATTTATACATAAAACATTTTAAAAATAATGTTTATTTATTAATTATGCAGAGCCTTTAATTGTACCATATTTTGAACGTGCTTTCATTCGACCAACTAATCCTTCAAAGTCATAAACCCCACGAACTAATTTATATTTAATTCCTGGTAGATCCTTTACGCGCCCCCCACGAACCATAACTACAGAGTGTTCTTGAAGACTATGTTTCTTTTCTCCTATAATATAAGCATAAATTCGGCGTCGATTACTTAAACGTAAAAGGGCAAGTTTTCGTTGAGCTGAATTTGGTTTTTTAGGTGTTCGTATAACTAATTTAATACAAATACCCTTTTTCTGTGGACATTTCGCTAACGCAGGTCGACGTTGCGACCTTTGTTTTATATCACGTGCTTGTTTAGTAAGCTGATGCATTGTAGGCATCTTTTAAACTTTCTTTTATTACTTTATTTGATTAATTTCACTTTCAATCTCTAAAATTTGTCATGGATCTTCATACTCTATAACATTTCCATCACCTAAATGTTCTTTAAGTGAGTTATGTTCAATTTCTGCATCAACCATTAATTCGATTTCTGTTGGAGTTGAAAGATCTTTTCAATCTTGATGTCTAATGTTTTGTTCTAATGGCATGGTTTTCTTAAAGAAAACTCATGTCTTTTTATATAAACCTCCATTTATTTGTTGTAATTTCGTAGTAGCACGTCGTGGATGTGTGTATTTTCTCATTTTCTTAAATATGGTATTAATTTTTACGGTAATTTATTCGAAACAAACTGCAACATTAAAAACAAAAGATTTATGACATAAAATATATAAACTACATCAGCCTGGCGTTTGTGTACACTGGGAAAATCAATATAAATAAAAATTCAATAGGTGCCACTTAAGGCTATACCTATAGTTTTTTATCTTTCTTTAGGATTTTTTAACATTCATTTTTTATTATAATAATAACGAATACGAACTTCCATATTATTTTGTAGCTGACCTGCTCTATTAAAAATATAATGTTCTTTCCTATCAACTGTTCACGATGGTTTATATTTTAATCCAGACTCCTTTCAACTAGAACAAAAGAAACTATATTCCAATTTATTACCTTTCAAATCAAAAATATGATATTGTGTAATATCTAAAGGATCATTGTTTCTATTATAAAGTGTATATGCTGTATTATTAATAAAAGGATATGGAGTTTGAAAATTATTATAAACTCTATGCTCTGTATAAGCAATACCATCTTCTGTATAATCAATAGTACAATTTTTATAAATTTGAAATTGAGAACAGTCAATTCGGCGATGATCTTGTGGATCCCCTATAAAGAGCTGGAATTTAGAGCTATCTAGTGGAACTAATCTACGACGATCTTTATCGTAAAATGAATAATCTGCATTTAATTTTTCAGGTCATTTCTTACCGTCAGAATCAAAAATTTGATAAAGATGTGTTTCTAGATAGTCTCTAAAAGTATGATCTTCAATATGCCATTTTTCCGGCTGAGATTTTATAGTATCTCAATGAAGTTCCAGATATATAGGATAATTATAACTTAATCCACGGTCATATATAAAGGTATCTCTATTGGATAAAGAATATCAACCTAAATAAGTGAAAAGATAAATTGGAAGATCACCAAACTTTGCTAAATTAAAAAAAAATAATATAATTGGGTATACAAAAATACTATCTAATGCTCCGACCATAAATAAAGTAGTTTTTATAGAAAGAAATCATGGAGCAAATTCTACAGCTAAGTTACCAAGTCTCTCAGATAGCTTAATAAATCACCCTATTCGTATTACAATGTTATTATGAAGCTCCTCTAAAGAAGTTTTTTGAAGATTTTCCAATCTAAATAAATCTAAAAATCCTAATATACTTGAAACCCAAAACTTTCAGGTGTACACAAAACGCCCACGACATGTTTGATATATTTTATATGTTTCATCATAAACCTCTTGGGTTCCCCCAATTGCAATTTTTCATTCAGCAATCATTGTTTCAAATTCAAGAAAACTATCAACGCCCGACAAGATAATATTTCTTTGTATTAATACAAAAGATATAAAAAGGAGAAGCACAGACAAGTAAAAGTAAAATACACTTGTACGTGTTCAATGTCGAACGAGATTAAAGTCATTTCACTGTTCTGTAGTATAAGCTTTATATTTAAACATAAGTAAACATATTATAAAGATAGCCAGAATTACAAATCAGTGAAAACTTAAACCTACCGTAAAATTCGAATAAAATACCGTAAAAATTAATACCATATTTAAAAGTACACAAAGTCTATACAACCAGATATGACGACGTCAATAAAATTCGTTTTCTAATTTATCTTTGAAAGCTCCCATTATTATTTATTATTATTATTAAGAATAACGTTCACACCAAAATGAGCTTTATTATGATCTTTGTTTATAACTGTATATTGTTGGGCGGTATTAGTTCCAACAACATTTTCATTATTAATTTTATTTGTACTTTTGACTTCAGTATTACTATAAATATTACTTGATTGAAAACCTTTTGTATTATTAAAACTTACTTCAAAATCATCTATATTATCGAGATCACTTTTTGATTGAAACTCTTCTGAATTAATATTAATATTTCCATGTGCGCGAAAATACGCCATAATCAAAGCTAAAGCAAGGGCAGATTCTCCACCTGCAAGTGTTAAGATAAATGTTGCTGCGATTTCACCAGCAATATCATTAAGATATAAGGATGTTATAACAAAAATTAAATTTACTCCGAACAACATTAGTTCGATGGAAATTACAGATAAAAGTAGCATGGTCCTGTTAGTGTACACACCTATTATTCCGCACCCAGTTAGTAGTAAGAGGAGGGATACTATAGAGTTTGTGTCAAATTCAATGTGAAATGGATAAGTTGTTAATTTAGTTAAAACTAAAGATATAGTTGTTAATGTCATTTACTAAATTTGAACATACTCAGGCTCGAACTGAGGACTACGCGCTTAAAAGGCGCATGCTCTACCAACTGAGCTATATGTTCTATATAAACTAGATCAAAAATTATTAGATTTAAACCTAAGTTAAAGATTTAGTAATTATGGTATAAAAGATAAAAACTTTTATATAATGTCCAGAACTAGGATTGAACTAGTGACTCCAAGATTTTCAGTCTTGTGCTCTACCAACTGAGCTACCTGGACAAGCTTTGTTTAAAAAAACTTAAATATAAATGCATATAAATTTAATAAATAAAAAGATAAGGGTATGGTAAATAAAGAACATTAGTTTTTTTATGCTAAAAACCTTCCGGCTCGTACACACAAAAACTATTAATGTAGTAGTCTTCTACATCTTGTAAAGAAGAATTATCTTGGGCCCAATTTCTCGCTTAGATGCTTTCAGCGATTCTTTCGGTAAGACGTAGCTACTCGGCTATGCCAACTAAGACGTCAACAACCGATACACCAGAGGTCTTCCCTTCCCGGTCCTCTCGTACTAAGGTCAGCCACCCGCAATCTTCTATCGTCTGTAGTAGATAGGGACCGAACTGTCTCACGACGTTCTAAACCCAGCTCGCGTACCGCTTTAATAGGCGAACAGCCTAACCCTTAGAACCTTTTTCAGCTCTAGGATGCGATGAGCCGACATCGAGGTGCCAAACGACTCCGTCGATAGGAGCTCTCAAGAGTCATCAGCCTGTTATCCCCGGCGTACCTTTTATCCGTTGAGCGATGACCTTTCCACACAGAATCATCGGATCACTAGGACCAACTTTCGTTTCTGCACGACATGTCTGTCTTACAGTCAAGCAGGCATTTACCCTTGCGCTCCACAGCCGAGAAACTCGACTTGAACCTACCTTTGTACACCTCCGTTACCCTTTAGGAGGAGACCGCCCCAGTCAAACTAGCAACCATGCACCGTCTCTTATATTATATTAAGATTAGCCTTTAAAATAAAGAAAGGATGGTCTTTCACGTTCGCTTTTCTCATTAAGTTTAAACAACTTAAATCTAAGCTCCCACCTAAGCTACACATTCTTTTTTTAGTGGCTATGCAGAGGTCTAGTAAAGGTGCACAGGGTCTTTCCGTCTAGCTACAGATTGTCCGCATCTGCACGGACATTTCAATTTCACTGAGTTCATGGTGGAGACAGCAGAGAAGTCGTTACACCACTCATGCGCGTCGGAACTTACCCGACAAGGAATTTCGCTACCTTAGGACCGTCAGAGTTACGGCCGCCGTTTACTGGGGCTTCGAGTTAACGCTCTCACGTCTCATTTTCACCTTCCAGCACCGGGCAGGTGTCAGACCCTATACATCATCTTACGATTTTGCAGAGTCTTGTGTTTTTACTAAACAGTCGCCCCTCTCTCTTTGGTGTCACCTTACGTTAAAATTTTTATACTCAAATAAAAATTCCACTCTTGGTACCCCTTCTTCCGAAGTTACAGAGCCTTTTTGCCGAGTTCCTTCACCATGGTTCGCTCAAGCACTTTAGTTTATTAAACTTGTCCATCTGTGTCGATTTTAGTACGGTTATTAAGTTATTATTTATTTCTTGAAAAAGTTTTAAAGGCTTATAGTCATACCATAATTTTCATTACTACTATAAAAAGCTCCTTAAAATCAGTTTAAAAATTATTAATATTTTTATCTTGTGAATAAAAACATCAATACTTACTAAATAAACTAAATCCCATCAAAAAAAGCTTTCGCTCGATTTTTCTTAGGGCCCGTTTCTCTCGAAAGGAGTTTATCTTGTCTTTGAAAACCTTAGACTTTCAGCGATAATGTTTCTACATTATTGATCGTTACTCATGCCGGCATTATCATTTCTAGTTGACACCTCACCTAAAGGCTCAGTTGATTTTTATCTAGAACGTTCCGCTACCATCTTACTATATACAAAATCGTTTATCACTTTGTATATCTTAGATTCGTCGCTTCGGTACAAGATCTTAAGTCCCTATACATTTTCAGGGTGGAAATACTAAACCATTGTGCTATTACGCATTCTCTCAAGGATGGCTGCCTCCAAGCCCACCTCTTGGTTGTAACTGTATAACCAGCCCCTTTATCACTTAGATCTATCTTAAGGACCTTAACGTACGATCTGGGCTGTTTCCCTCTCGACCCTGAACCTTCGCGCCCAGGGTCTGTCTGCCTTACATCTTTTTTCTGTATTCGGAGTTTCCTTAAAGTCGGTAGAACTGTAAGTCCCCCTCATTCATTGAGTGCTCTACCCCAGAAAGAGACTATAAGACGCTCTACTTCAATAGATTTCACGGAAAACCAGCTATTACCAAGTTTGATTAGCCTTTCACCCCTACCCACAAATCATCCCCGTATTTTGCCACATACGTGGGTTCAGTCCTCCATGGCTTGTTACAGCAAACTTCAACCTGTTCATGGGTAGATCACTTGGTTTCGGGTCTCTTTTTTTATACTATGCGCCCTTTTCAGACTCGTTTTCACTACGCCTACATTTGTTAACTTAAGCTCGCATAAAAAAAGAAGTTGCCGGCCCATTATGCAAAAGGTAAATGGGCATCCTCGTTAATTTACTCAGACTTCCATCGTTTGAAAGCAAATAGTTTTAAGTTCTTTTTCAGACCTCCTTTGGGCTCTTTTCACCCTTCCCTCACGGTACTTGTCCACTATCGGACCTTAGCTTTGGTTTAAGGTTTGAGGGTGGTTCCCCATTACTCAAACAGAGTCGCATGCTCCGTTTTACTTTTCTAAAGATTCATCCTTTTACGGGGCTTTCACCCTCTACGGCAGATTATTCTTAATATAAATTTCTTAATATACCTCTCTTAATTTATTCTATTTTTTAAATAAAATTTATCCTTATTGGAGCAAGCTCTACAACAAACATAAACTTTACCTAAAAAATCATTTAAATTAATACTAAATATATTACATCTTTTATATTAGTCGCAACTCTTTCAACACCAAAACCTTTAGTTTTTACCTTATTTCGTTTTCGCTCACCACTACTCACAAAATCTCCATTGATTTCTTCCTACCAAGCTACTGAGATGTTTCACTTCGCTCGTTTCGTAATTTCTTTAATACAGAAATTCCTATTATTTTAGGAGGTTTTCCTTTTGGGCACATGTAGTTCATTACCATCTTCTTCTACAATACTTTCGTAGTCCTCACGCCCACTGCTAAGACCTAGGTATCCACTTCTGAGATGCTTTATTTTTTACCATCACAAAGTAATTTAAAATATTTATTTTCTCTTATATCTTAAAATATTAGTTTTTTACTTTACAGGTTTCACTAAATTATCTATGAAGTTTTTTCTTTATTTTTCTTTTATATATTTTCTAAAATCAAAATACGCTTTTATTAATACTTATATCACTTACTTACAAAGGGCAGCGACAGGACTTGCACCATGTTACATTGGGGAATGAGCCCACAGAGTTCCTCGTTACTCCACGCTACCAATATTTTTATATCATTATTTTTTTTTCTGCTTTAAGTTTTTATTTCCACTTTTAATTAATCTTTGTTCATATCTTTCAGCATTATATCAAAATTTTCGTGCTCAAACAGTTTCAAACACTCAATCACCTCTAATGCTACATCAGCGTCATCCCGCAGAAAACTTTTTTTGCTTACGTACTCTTCTACGTAAAGCTTCTGCTGCTTTTCGTTTACGTGCTCTTTCACGTCTTCGTCGACGTAATCTTGCTTTCTCTACTTTTCGACGTCATGAATATGGCATTGTTGTTACAGCTAATTTATGATAATCATCACGCTTTAATTTAATCGGACTTTGACTATTTTTAACACTTAAAAAATCTACTTCTTTTTTAAATCCTGAAATTAAATTATATGTTTTATGCGTTTTAATACTTAACCCTAATGGAAGTAACGCTTTTTTTAATCATCGTGTTCTTTCTAAATAAGTTACTCGATATTTAGTATATCTTCGACGTTTTTTAACTTTAAGTCTAATATTATATGTTGCATTAGCTTCACATCGAGAAAGTTTAATACGTAAAGAATTACCTCAAAATAAATGCGTAGATTCATCGGTATCCCCCTCTTTTTTATCTTCTTCCTTATCTTCATTTTTAAGTTTATTTAAAAATGATTTCTTAAATAATCGCTCAATTGCAGCTTTTTTACCACTTTTAATAAAATGGTTTTGTAATCTAGAAAAATATTGGTTACGGGTGTTATATGTACTTAATACATTACTCTCTTCAAGATTTATAAATCTATTTTGAATTTCTTCTTTTGGTAACTCTCCTTCTTCAGGATAGTTAATTAATTCCTTAAAATGCTTATATAATGGTTCTTTTTTCTCAACTTGAAGTTTTTTTTCTTTCATAAAACTTCCCATTATTTTTATTCTTAAATTTTAATCACGATTTAAAATTGACATATGAACTAAAGATTTAATTAAATCTTTTTGTTCAGTTAATTTAGTAACTGTATTCATATAGAATTTAGCTAAAAAAGTATCAGCACCTATAATAATGATAGAGTTGTCTGATTCTTCAGAACAGATTAATAACGCAACAAAAGCAAATGTAAGAAAATCTTCATATAAATCGATATCGAGTTGTGGCATACTTTTAAAATTCTTGGTATAATTTAACTATATTTTATTTTTTTATAAATATAGCCCTATAAAAAAAAAAGTTCTCCAAAAAAAGAGAATAAGAAAATTATGAGACAGATGGGATTTGAACCCACAACCTTTGACTAGACAGGTCACCGCTCTACCATTGAGCTACTGCCCCATTTCTTTATTTTTATTTCTTACTATATGTTAAAAAACAAGAAATTAACTTTAACGGATTCACTACTCCTATCATAGTAAATATAAATTTAAGTTAATTTAAATTAACTCCAATAAATATATTTTATATTAAATTATAAATTAAATATAACAATTAAATTAATGTGCTTGAAATACGTCTTTAAAATACATACAAGTTAATACAGTGAAAATATAAGCTTGAACTATAGCAATACCTATTTCTAAGAAAGTTAAAATAAATAATACTACTATTGGTAAAAGTGCTACAATTAAGAAAACATCACCTAACATAAATAAAGTTCATGAAAATCCAATTAATACTTTAAATAAAGTATGTCCTGCCATCATATTTGCAAAAAGTCGTACAGCTAAGCTTACTGCACGGAAACAATATGAAATAAATTCAATTGGAATTAAGAGAAGAATTAATGCTATTGGTGCCCCTGATGGTAAAAATAAACTAAAAAAATACTCTATACCATTTTTACGTACCATAATAACATTAATAGTTAAAAACACCCCTACAGCTAAAAAGAAAGTTAAAATTAAAGCACTAGTTGGTGTATCTGAATATGGAACCATTCCACTTACATTACAGAAGAATACAAAACTAAAAAGAGCTGCAATATTTGTGAAAAGTCCACCATTATCTCTAGGTTTTCTTCCTAAATTTTCTAAAAATATTGGAGCAATTAATTCATTCACTAGATCATCTCCTTCACTTTCTAATACAGCATCTTCCTCATCAACAGAACTACCGAAAAAAGTAGCAAATACAAGTAAACTTCCAAAATTTTCAGTTAAAGTATACCCAATTGTTTTATTTGAAACATATGTAGTACCTAATTCAGTTACAAAGAAAGTTTCAGCAAAATCACCAGTAAGTGATAATAATCTTAAAAATAATGTTGCTGCAGTTAAAACTACTAATAAAATTTGAGTAAATAAACTAACAGAAAACATTTCATTTAAACCTAAAACATCAGTTGAGAGATCAAATATTGAGAATTTTAATGCTAAACTTGAATTTGATTGGAAAGTTAAAATACTTCATTGTGCACTATCAAATTGCTCCAAAGGAGATTGTAATAAATTCATATTTAATTTTGAAGATACCATTAATTTATGTTTACAGGGGAAGAGGGACTCGAACCCACAACCGACAGTTTTGAAGACTGCTACTCTACCATTGAGCTATCCCCCTTATTTCATACCACACTTAAATTTCGAGACAAATGGATTCGAACCAATGACCTTCCGGACCCAAACCGGACGCACTAATCCCCTGTGCTATGTCTCGTTATAAATATTTTGTAATACAAAATTTCTTGCAATACAAAAATCAAATAATTTTAAAATATTCTCAAATTAAAAAAGATTAGCTTACTTATGTATTAATCTTTATTCAACCACAGGTTCCCCTACGATTACCTTGTTACGACTTCATCACGGTTATGAGTCCGTCTGTCACTAGGCGAACCCTTTAGATTAAAGCGGCTTGTTATTTTAACAATAACTAAATACTTCTTTTTTTCTAAAGAACTCACAGCATAGCTTCGAGCCGATCCCACTCCCCTGACGTGACGGGCGGTGTGTACAAGGCCCCAAAAATATTCACCGTAACGTGCTGATTTACGATTACTAACGATTCCAACTTCATATATTGGCGAATTTCAGCCTATAATCCGAACTACGATTGCTGTTTTGAGATCTGCTCCGAGTCGCCCCATCGCCTCTCTTTGCTTGCAACCATTGTAACACATGAGTAGCCCAGTTTATAAAGGCCATGACGACTTGACCTCAACCCCTTCCCCCCAGGCCGCCCCGCGCCAGTGCTTCGAAATGGCACCCCCCGAACCTGTACCGTCAAGCACAGTACAGTCATCGGTAACCCCGAGGTTATAACTATTTTAAACCTCATGTCACATTTCTTGATAGTCCTCCCACAAGGAAAGGGCGAAGAGGATACCACCTCTCCAACCAAGACACACAACACTTAATTTAAAATGCTCGAGAATTACAGAAGTCCTTGACCTCCATTTAACCGTAGATATTTTCACTTTACGTGGGTCTCTAATATCTACACCTAAATACTCTAACCCAGCTTTTCTTTAGAAAAACTATACGTTGGTTATAACAACGCAGCAAGACTTAAAACATAATAGTTTATTGGGCTTTTTATTATGTTTTAGTTTTCACCTTGCAGTTAGAATACTTTCAGCTTATTTGCTTTTTCAGTAGACTGCTTTTTACAGCTGCCCAAAGTCTAGTCAAATGGTGCTAACTCCAACAGTTTTTACACACGTAAGTTTTTTAGACCTATTCTATGTGTAACGTAAAACGACAATACCGTATAAAACGACAAAAGCATTGATAGAGTAGCAGAGGAGTCATTCGGTTTAAAAAAAAAAGAAAATTTCCCCGTAACAAGTACGTGATTTATGGGATTCCGACTTAGTTTAGAACTCGGTCCTTCCATATTTGCGCAATATAACTATGTTCTTGGCCTAAGCTCCCGATAAGCCTTGCATCGCAGCGAACTCCAAAGGGCCTGTTTCCAGTACCCCGCTTATAGCGCCGGGTATACACCCTGTCCGTCCATTCGGCGTTCACGTTAACACTATAAACTTAATGAAGTCCCACACTTTCTAACCTAAACCAAATTTTACATTCGGTTTCGTTACGACTGACCGTCAAAATTTACAACATGTGTCGCATAGCTGAGAAATACCTCTCAACCTTTTAGACATCTTCCTTTTTTACAAAGAAGATATCTAGACAACGGCCGCTTTAAGAGAGCCCCGACAACATATAAAACGCGTGACTTTTTAGAGCCAGACCTTTATATGTATCAGTGTGAGGAGACAGCGATAGGGTGACATCTTGAAATGACATCCCCTCAAGCCAAGCGTTGAAACAACAGCTGATGGCGCGCTGGGCCTCTACCCACACACCTAAGTATGCAGATATGAACACGTTAATAAAGATTCTTCTCAGAATCTCACATAAAAGAATGCTGCAAAACAGAATGGAAACCTTTGGGAATCAGGCTAAGCCATCGGTAATGAAAATCATTAAATGGATCTAACAGACCTTTACAGTTCTTTTTACCTAAAAAGATAAATTAAACTGATTCAGTATACTGAAAGCAAGGGTTCCGACCGTTACGGATTACTCATCGCACATCTCACGACACGGTCTGACGACAGCCATGCAACACCTAGTTAGAAACTGGTAAGGTTTTTCGCGGATCATCAAATTAAACCACATGTTCCACCGTTTGTAAAAGACCCCCGTCAATTCCTTTGAGTTTCAGCCTTGCGACAGTACTCCTCAGGCGGAAAGTTCAACGCGTTAGCTGTAACCGAACGGCATCAAAATCCGACGTTTCACTTTCATCAGTCAAGGCGTAGACTACAGGGGTATCTAATCCCTTTCGCTCCCTACGCTTTAGTCCTTTGGTGTCAGTTAGTTATGGTTCGTTGTCTCCACCCATGGTCCTCTTTATTTTATCTAGAAATTTTAACTTGAGCTACTTCATAAATACCACGAACCCCTAAATAACTCTAGAGAAACAGTCTTAGCAAACTTTCCAGTATAACGCTCTGGGTTTTAGATGCTAACACACGAAACTCCACCTAAAGACGCCTTACGCCCAGTTTGTACGAATAACGCACGCCCCCCTCGTATTACCGCGGCTGCTGGCACGAGGTTAGCCGGGGCTACTTTTCCAAGTACCGTCATCATCTTCCTTGGCAACAGAGCTTTACGACCTGGTTCTTTTTACAGCCAATTGATCACCCTAGCAACATTGCTGGATCAGGGTTTCCCCCATTGTCCAAGATTCCCCACTGCTGCCTTTCAAAAGTTTGGGCCTTGTCTCAGTCCCAATGTGGCCGATCGACCTCTCAGACCGGCTAAGCATTATCGGCTTGGTGAGCATTGAACCTCCCCAACAACCTAAGACTCCCTAGAAAGATCTTCAAGCGGATCTTTGATCCTTCCTACACTTCCTCATCTATATTACTGAAATCAGTAATAATTGGACAGATCTTGAAGGCACCTCAACTAGGTATTACGCACCCGTTCGCAACTACCGAAATATATTCTATTTCTTAGCGTTCAACTTGCATGTGTAAAGCATATCACAAGCGTTCATTCTGAGCCAGGATCAAACTCACGTTACAAAAAAAAGAACAACTATCCTATTATTCTTTCATCAAACATCTCTAAATATTTTTTTTAAGTATCTTACCTTTCTTCTAATCAATATAACCTATTTTATTAGATTTATATCGTTTTTTTACTCTATATCTTAAAAACATAAATTTTAACTTTACATAACTCACTTTATAATTATTGGAGTTATATCTTTTTTAATAATTTTTCTGAATCTTGTTTTTTTTTTTCTTCTTCTTCTTCCTCTTCTTCTTCTTCTTCTTTAGATAACTCAGGGTGTCGTATATTACGTTTACCTTCAAAAGATAATACTATTGCAGCTAACATACATAAAAATAATAATAAAGCTATAATTAAAACACCCATACCATAATCACCAAATAAACTTGGCCCTAATGCTTTAAGTTGACTTGTCTCCACTAATAATTTCGAAACATCGGTATATACATTAGCTTCTACTAATTTATCTAAATCACTTAAACTTATATAAACTAAGCTACTATAATCCATTACAAGATAGAATATAATTTCAATAAAAATTATTGCAAGAACTAAATGTTTATATGATAAAATTTCACTAAATCTTGATTTTTCATCTACATATTTCAAATCAAGCATCATAATAATAAATAAAAATAAAACAACTATAGCTCCTACATATACTACTAAAAATAAAATAGCAAAGTATTCAAAATTTAATACATATAAGAGAGCTGACCCTAAAATAAATACACTAATTAAAACTAAAATACTATGGATTGGATTAACCACACCAATAACCACAATAGACGCTCCTAAAATAGAACTACATAAAATTGCAAATAAAAGTGTACTTATCGAATCAAAATCAAAATCAAATGACATCTGTTCTTTTTTAATTTTATATTTATTTTATAAAATATGTAAATATTTAAATTGATGCTACAGCCTCAAACACACTATTTGTTGCTATTAATATTACAGAATATACTACAACACAACATAATGCTATAGGTAAAAACACTTTTCAACCTAATCTCATTAATTGATCATAACGATATCTTGGTAAGGATCCACGAACTAATACAAATAAAGCAACAAAAAGCATAGTTTTAATACTACTTGATATACAGTTTAAAATTACTGTAATTGCTACAGAATTTTCAAAATCACCAAACATCTGTCAACCTCCTAAAAAAAGAATTGCGGTTAATGTTGACATTAATAAAATATTACTATATTCTGCTAAAAAGAATAAAGCAAACCCCATTGCAGAATATTCTACATTATACCCTGATACGAGCTCTGCTTCTGCTTCAGGTAAATCAAAAGGATGTCTATTAGTTTCAGCTAAAATAGAAATAAAAAATAAAACAAATGACGGAAAAAGTGGACCAGCTAATCAAATATTTTGTTGAAATTCAACTACTTTATTTAAATTTAATGTTCCTATAACTATAACTATAGATAATATTACAGCACCAAAAGCAACTTCATATGAAATCATTTGCGCCGCTGAACGAAGTCCTCCTAAAAATGCGTATTTACTATTACTTGATCAACCAGCCATTATAATTGAATGTACACTTAAAGAGGATAATGCAAATATAAATAAAACCCCTAAATTTAAATCAACTAAAGCAGAACCTTCTGTAAAAGGTATTACAGATCAACTTGCAACAGCTAACCCAAATGCAAATACTGGTGCAAATAAAAAGATTTGTATATCTGCACTTTTTGGAATTATACTTTCTTTTAATAAAAGTTTTACTCCATCAGCAATAGGTTGTAATAACCCTAAAATTCCTACTGTATTCGGTCCTTTACGTCTTTGTAATGCAGCCAATACTTGACGTTCAAATAACGTAAAATATGCTACCCCTAAAAGTACAAATATTAATAAACTAATAAAAACTGCAACTTTTTCTATAAAAAACCACACTAATTCTAAATTTTCTGTAATAAAAGATCCTACTGTCATAAATGATTTTAACTTATAAAGCTTTTTAATTACGGATAATGGGAATCGAACCCATATTAGCTGCTTGGAAGGCAGACCATTTACCATTAATGGATATCCGTACTTTATAAAGAATAAACTTTTAAACTTAGAGAGAGCAGGATTCGAACCTGCGAAAGGAAAACCTAACAGATTTACAATCTACCGCTTTTGACCGCTCAGCCACCTCTCTATATTGAAACAAGAAATAATATTTTTAATTCATATTTTTTAATTTTACTTTATAAAAAAATATGAAACAAAAAAACAATAATTCACATATAAAAAAATTAATGCCTAATAATAAAAAATCTCTAATTAAACTTTCACCTCCAAAGAATTGATAAAAAGACACACTTGAAAATCCCAAAACAGAAAAACGAACTCAATTTCATATATATAATCTTTCTATTTGGAAAAAACATGTCAAATATATAAAACATTCTAAAAAGAAAGCCAATCAAAAATATATAAGAAAATTAATAATTGTTCAAAATTCTTCAAAAAAAACTCAAGCTAGCATTTTAAGATCTAATTGCACTTTGTATGAGAATTGGAGTTGTGTTGTTATTGTAAATCAATTTGAAAGAAATAAATCATTCTCAACAACTCATAAACAAAAAATCAAATAGATATACATAATAAAAATAATAAAAATAAAAATCGCATATATATTTTTTGATAAAATATTCAATAAAAAAATACAACTCACATAAATAAAATAAAAAAATACAAAAATTATCATATAAAATATAACAAAAACTAATTCAATATTAATAATATCATACGAATCTCTTATATAAATTTCATCAGTGATATCTTTAAAAAGATATAAAATTAAAATTTCAAGATAATTATAAAAAAGCCCTAAAATTAAAATAAAAAAGCCTAATACATAATACAACTTATAATATAAAGATGTGGCAAAACCTACAAATTTAATATAAAAAACACCTAAACTAAAAATAATAATAAGAAAAAAACATAGGATTATATTGAAATATTGATAAATCGCTAATATTTGTAATAGCATTTAATTTTATTGGGCGGTGTTGGACTTGAACCAACGACATTTTTGGTGTAAACAAAACGCTCTACCAACTGAGCTAACCACCCAGCCTATTAAAATACGTTTATTTTTATAAAAATAAACAATAATAAAATAGGTTAATTATAATAAGTATTCCCAATCTAAAGACATAATCTTTAGTTTAACGGTATTACACACACCTCTTTTTTCACTTACATAAAATAACAATAGAGTTCGAGAAGGGATCTTGTGAAGACTTTTTTCTATTAGGGGCAAAGCCTCACCTAATACGATATAAGACCTTTTATAAGAGGTTTTCTTTTTCTATTACTTGTTATATATTAAAATAATTAAAATTAACTTTAATAGATACTTTTAATTAACTACAATCAAAGATAGATTTTAGATTTTCATACTATATCTTAAAAAATATAAAATTAATTGTAATATAGTTAATTAAATTTAATTATATACTTTCCCTATATCTTAAAAAAAATATATTTAACTTTAATGGATTTTAAATCCAAATATATAGAACAAAATATATCATTTTTTTATATTTACATTCTGAAGGAGTCGAACCTTCGACCGATAGCTTAGAAGGCTACTGCTCTTCCAACTGAGCTAAGAATGCTTCTTAAAAAAAACTTATACAATAATATATATATTCCTATATATTAAAATATAAATTCTAAAATAATACAAGATCTGCTAAAAAATTGAGCAAAATAGGATTCGAACCTATAACATAGCCGTTATGAGCGGCCTATTCTACCATTGAATTATTTGCCCTTTAAACTTTTCCACATGACTATAACAGTTAAATTCTTCTAATAATCAATATAATCTATAAAATTATATCAACCACCCACAAACTAAATCTTTACATAAAAGTAAAGATATTAGAAAGTGAAAAGAATTAAGAAAGCGATCATAAGTGCAAAAAGTGCGATCGCTTCAGTTAAAGCAAATCCTAAAATTGCAAGACGGAATAACTCATCTTTTTCGTTAGGATTTCTTGATACAGCGAGAACTAAAGATCCGAAAATGTTTCCAATTCCTACCCCTGCTCCTGCTAAAGCTAAAGTTGCTAATCCTGCTCCAATTAATTTACCAGCTACTAACATTATTTTTATTTATAAAATAAGCTTTATTAACACTCACACCACAATGAGTTTCCTTACACAAAATGTTTCAACTAATAATACTACTATTATTTTTTTTAATAATATTAATTAATATCCAGCACCACTATAGAAAGCTTGAAGTGCTTTTAAAGAACATCTAAAAGCAAAAGTTACTTCCTCCGGTTTTGGATGGTATAAATAAACTGCACGCAATGTACGAGTATCTAAATAAATATATCGAGGTATATGTCAATGTACTCGGCGGAATCTTAATACAGTTCTACGTCGACGTGCATTTTTACGGCGTTTAGTGCGTATAAATAATAACGGTGATTTTAATTTCTTTGGTTTTTTAGTAAATCGATCTTTTACAATTCTAGGTTTTCGTATAAATCTTTTAATTCTATTTATAAGTAGTCTTGCACGTAAAACTTTAATCGATTCTATAACTTGTTTATATTGAGATTTTGATATTATGCTTTTTTTTAAAAGAAATTTACCTTTTGAAAAGTAATCACTAATCTCATATAATTCAACACATAAATTCTTAGCTAGTAATTTTCAATAAAAAATTATAGCTTCTAATTTAGCTAAATCATCGCCTAAAGATAACACACAAGCATTACCCTGCACACCTTTCTGAGTTTTTAATATTAAAGCATTTTCATAACTTGTTCGTTTTCTTTCATACTCATCAATTATATGAAGTATCACACGTAATAAAAGTTCTTTCTTTTCATAAACAGGTCTTATTAAGATTCATGAAAATTGACTTAAATAAGCACTTTCAACAAGTTTAAATTGTGCTTGTGAATAATATAAAAATTTATAAGCTTTAAAAATTCAATTAATAAAATTTAAAAAGCGACGCATGTAAAGAATTCTGCTATCTTTAAGTCTACGTTTTCGTCTACGTATTAATCTTGCTGATTTAATAGGTCTTTTAATAATAATTTTATAAGTTTTACCTCTAAATTTTCTTATAAGAGCTTTTCTTAAAAAACGTACACGTCAACGCATTTCTTGCCCTAAACGATATTGTTTACGTTTTTTAAACTCTAAAAGTATTCTTGATAATTTAACTTTAAATTCAAATCATAAATTTGTTAATTTTCTTCTAATAATTTGTGTTAAAGAAAGAAATCAGAAATGTTTTTTAATTTCAAATTTCTGTATCTCCTCTAAACGCGCCTGTACTGTACGTATAGTTCGTGTATTACGTGGTTCATGTTCACCATAAGATCAATCTAATACAGTAGGAATCTTAAATAATAATTGTTCTCATTTTTCTTCACTAACCTCTGTTAAATCTTTCATAACTTTCACATTTTTTTGTAATTCTAATACAGTTTTATCTATATCAAAATAAGTTGTTGTTGTTTGAGGATAGAATAAATCTACAGGGATATTATCCTTATAGAATGTACGACTTACTTTAGGGTAAGGTCGATATAGATTTTTATCATTTGCTTTTTTTTCTTCCTTTTCTATATTTTTTGAATTCTTTGATTCTTCTTTTTTCCCTAAAGGACGTAATCGAGATTCTTTAACTCATTTATTAAAATTTGTTCTAATTTTATTATCTTTTAATATATCTTCATTTATTTCTACAGCATCAAAGTTACGAATAAGAGTTCTTTCTGTTCATCTTAAACTTTCTTCAAACTTAGTATAAAATCTAAAAAACGTTGGTAATTTTGATACAAATATACGGAAAACATAACGGCGTTTTGTTAATAATGCTAAATTTTTTTTCTTAAAAACATGATTACGTCTTATTCTTCAAAGTTTTTTACGTAATTTTTTACGCTCGCGTTGTTTTCAATAATATGTTCCAACAAGACGTCATCCTATACGTTCTTCTAAAGTCTCTAAAAAAAGATCTCAATATGTTTTTTGAAAAGTGATAATATCTCCAGGTAAAACTCTTGTTGATGGCGCATACTCTTGACCTTTATTTATACGTACACCAAAATAATAAATAAATTGTCGACAAGCATATATTGTAGGTAAAAATCTTAATCTATATAAAAATATATCTGCCCGTGCTTCAATACCTGATATAAATACACGGCTACGATTTCGAACACCTCCAGCGAAACTTTTAAAAAAATTTCTAAATACTTCTTCTTTTTCTTTACCATAAAAAGCACGTAGTTGTTGTTTTGAATAAAACGCTGTTTTAAATTTTCGTTTTAATGGTCGACGTCTTTTCATAAACGGACGTATATAACGTCGCGCAACAGTTCATTTCATATTATTAAAAACAAGAACAATACGTTTAAAAATACCTCTTCGTACAAGTTTACGCCCCCTTATATTAAAAAATCGACGTAATCTTGAATTTTTATATGGTCATATTTTACTTTTAGCTTGAAAAGCTACTTTATAGCGTGGTCTATAAAAATCTCTTAATATTATTGCCATTATTTCCCTTCTTTTTTACCTTTTTTTAATCTTAAAATTTCTTTATAATAATGAATACCTTTACCTTTATATACATCAGGTTTACGTAAATTACGAATTTCTTTTGCTATTTGTTGAACTCTCTCTTTTTCAGAACCTTTTATTAAAAGATAAGCCCCTTTAGCTTTTGATACCATAATAGTAGCATCCGATGGAATATCGTAATACACTTCATGACTATATCCTATTTTTAATAAAATTCGATGTTCTTTTAATATTGCTTTAAAACCAACCCCAACTAAACGTAAGCGTTGTCGATATCCTTTAGATACTCCTACAATTAAACGTTTTAACATGATTAAATAGAAACGTTCAATATTTTCTAAATTCGAAGCAGTTCATATATATAATATGTTATCTTTTTCTGCTAAAAAGAAATTTGACCGTTTTTTTACTAATACACCTAAAGGTCCAGATACTTTAACAAAATCAGAACCTCAACTTAAATTTACTTTTTGTGGTAGATTTAAACTTAACATTTAATATTAAAATATTCCACAAAGTACTTCACCTCCAAGATTTAACAGTCTCGCTTCACGATCTGTCATAACTCCATGTGGAGTTGATATTACAAAAATTCCTGTACTTGTACGCGGTTTTCATAAAGCTTTAGTTGATAAGAAAATTCGACGTCCTGGTTTAGATATTCGGAAAATACCATCTATGGTTCTTCCGCCCCCTTTTTGACTTGTTTTAAATTTTACTACAGTTCTAGTTTTTCCAGTTATAGGTGAAGAAATATCCAACACCCCTCCTATATAACCTTCTTCATATAAAATATTTAATACATCATAACATGTACGTGGCATATGTGGATGTAATTCTACTGAAGGCAATCCTGCCAATTGACCGTTTTTTATTCTTGCAATCATATCACCTAAATAATCTCGCATTATTGTTAGTTTATATTTTTAATTTTAGTATACTTATATACAGCGCTGAATTATCAACTGCTGTTTCGGAACCCTATTAAGTTCCCCTGTCATAAATATTTACGAAACATAAGTCGCGATAATCCTAATTTACGATAAACTGCACGAGGTCTATTAGTTAAAACACAACGATTTCTTATACGAGAAATTGAAGAATCTCTCGGTAATTCTAGAAACTTAATATATAAACTTCGTTTAAAATTTTTCGGTAAACTGGTATCGTGAAATAACGCTTTATAAAATAAGCGTCTTTTCTCGAAAAAGGCAAATAAAACACGTCTACGTTTATCTTTTAACAATAGATGTTTCATCTAATTTTTAATTTGGACCCAGCCGGATTTGAACCGGCAACTTAATGCTTGCAAAGCATTCGCTCTACCAATTGCGCTATGGGCCCTTATACTTGTATTTTATCACTTAATTTCAATCTTAAATAGGCAAGGAGCAGAATCGAACTGCTTTAAAAAGATTTGCAATCTATCACATTAACCATTTATGTTACCCTGCCTCTAAATTTTAATTTAAAATATACACTTTAACTTTCTCTTTGGACCCAGGAAGAGTTGAACTTCCGACCTCACGCTTATCAAGCGAGCGCTCTAACCAACTGAGCTATGAGTCCATACTGTTTTCTTTATTATATATTAATTTATTGAGTAATTATAGTTTTTAATGCTTCCATCTCTAAATCAATTAATGCTTTGTTTACAACAAAAGAATATAATACTAAAATTAAGAAAAGAATTATAATTAATCATTGTCTTTCTTCAGCATAACGTCCTTTATTCATTGTTAAACTTATATTAGATGTTGAGACTATCACATTTTCTTTCTCTATATCTTCAAAAAATATTATTTTAATTATACGTAAATAATAGAAAAAACTTGCTACTGTAAAAAATAATAAAAGATAATTTGTATAGAACTGAGAATCTTCCATAAGCGCTATAAGAATATCTAATTTTACAAAAAATCCCCCTAATGGTGGAATACCACTCATAGAAAATACTACTACAGCAAATGCAATTGCAAGTTCACGATTTAAAATACGTAAATTTGCAAAATGTGCTATATTATTATTTCGAACACCCATCTGTAATAATACAAATCACATTAAGAATGATGTAATAATATATACAGGAAGATAATGAAATAATGCACTTATTCCATTAAAACTTGAAATACTTAAAGCAACTAACATAAACCCTACATGTCCCATAGAACTATATACAAAAAAACGTTTAATTCCTTTTTCTGTAAATGCTCCAATCATCCCAAATAAAACACTTAAAACCCCACAAATAATAAATAATGGTGCAATAATTATTTTATAACTACTAAAGAAAATTGCAAACATCTTAAGGAAAGCAAAGAAAATAAGACCTTTTGAAAAAATTGAAAGAAATGTTACACTAGCTACTGGAATTCTTCCGTAAATTGCGGGTGCTCAGAATTGAAATGGTGCTGCTGTTAATTTAAATAAAAAGTTTGTTAATAATAATAATAAACTTAAAACTGTTACTGTAGAATAATTATATTGTAATGTCATTAACGCTTCTAAATCTCATTTTGCAAAATTTACACTTTCTTCTTGTAAAAGTCTAATTGCATTAGTTTCAAGATTATTAAACCCATGATGCATGAGTCTATTTGTATTAGATCATCTAAAACATTCCATTGAATCATATAATTCTCCTAAAGGATACATATTGATAGTATCAATAGGATGTCACTTAGCTCATCTATGAAAAGTTTTTACCTGACCCTCAAATGAAAATTCTCTTAATACATGAATATTTTTATGAAATAATTCAAAATCTCAAAGAGAATTTTGAAAAAACACATTTCACATAGCTTGAAAATCTACTCCAAATTTCATTATAAGAGTTTGGTCTAAGTATCCTGCGCGCTCCTCATCATTAAAATGTACTAAGATTTTCTGTATTGGCTCGAATAATTCATTAAATGTTTCACGACCAAATAATGTGAGATACTCTAATTTATTCATTCATACGTATTCGCTAAGATAACGTCATAAAACCGAATGGTAAGGCATAAGATGAAACTCAGACATACCCATAAAAATCTTATGTTTTTTTAAATCAAATAAAGGCTCTTCTGGATTTGACACTTCAAAAGGTATTTTATGTGATAATGCTCTTATAAAAACATCTTGATTCATAAAATCTAAAGTGTACAATCCAAACCGCACATTAAACAACTGAATCATGTCATCGAACATCTTGTAGTAATTTGGTTTATTAGATTCATCTAAATCTACCAATATACGTAAATCCTGAGGATTATTTATTTCAGTTTCTGAATAATTTCATAAAAGCCCGGCTAATTCGTTATAAGCAAAAGTACCTCAAGTTTTATAAATTAAAGCAGTACTTAAAATTAATAATACGCTAGGAATGCTTCCAATAATAAAATATTGTACACCACCATAAGTGCTAAATTTACTTTTACGAACATAAGCAGCAAATGCATAAGATCCTAAAGTAATAATTTCAATTGCAAGTACAAATTCTATTAAAGTATTTACTGAAATTACAAGAATAGCCGCTATATAAAAAAAAAATAAAAGAATAGGATATTCTAACTCATAACTTGTAGCAATAAAGAAACGTTCAGCAATTCCATAAAAGAAAATAGCAAAAAGTAATGTCACACCAATAAAGAAACAATCATGAAAAATAGTTCCAAAATATGGAGATCATAATTCTAGTGTAGAAATTCAACCCATTTTATCGGCTATTGTAAAAGTAAAAGTTAATGCTATAAGTACTAAATAAATTGCTGAAATTTTATTAAGAAACTTAGTAAAAGATCCAGTTTTTTTAAAGAAAAATCCTAAAAAAAGAATAAAAGTAGCAAGAAATACCACTTGGATTGCACCTAAATTTATCATAAAAAAATCAAAAACAACACTTTTTATATTAGAAACATATTCAGGTATTTTTGATGGCACTTCTACTCGCAATTCAGCAGTAGAATTGCGCATACCAGGCTCACGGAAGAAAGCTGCTCACATAGCATCGTAAGGTTCACGTAACCCGGTTCATAAAGCCCCGAATCTTAAAGTACTTGTAATTATTTTATTTTCTAAGAACCCCATAAAACTTAATCCAGGAATAAAATAACCAAAATAAGATACAGTTACAAAAATACCCATTTCAATAAAAGGACTTTCTACAATTTCTTGTCCAATTCAACCTAAACTTACAGAATCTCCAAAGAAATATCAAAATAATCAAATATTTAGTGGTTTAAAAAAAGTACTTCTAAATACAGAAGTATCTACAACTGGAAGAAATGCTAAAATTACAATAGCTAAAAACATTAATACAACCCCTCCTAATTTATCAGGTACAGTACGTAAGATAGCATAGAATGGTAAGAAATATCATTCTGGTACGATATGTGCTGGAGTAACTAATGGATTTGCTTCGATATAATTATCTGGATGTCCCATATAATTAGGAGCATAAATTACAAAAAAAGAGAAAATTAAAACAAATACACAGAATCCAAATAAATCTTTTACATAAAAATAAGGGTAAAAAGGAATTCTATCATAAATAGAAGATACTCCTAATGGATTATTTGACCCAGGTTGGTGTAATAATATTAAATGAAGTAAAGCTAAGCCTGCAATAACAAAAGGAAGAAGGTAATGAAGACTAAAAAATCTGTTAAGAGTAGGATTATCTACAGAGAAACCTCCTCATAAAAGTTGCACAATTGAAGTCCCTACTTCAGGAATAGCTGAAAATAAATTAGTAATAACTGTTGCTCCTCAAAAACTCATTTGACCTCAAGGTAACACATACCCCATAAATGCAGTAGCCATCATAGCAACAAAAATTACGACTCCACTATATCATAAGTTTGCTCTTGGTTGAAAATATGATCCATAATATAATCCACGGAACATATGGGTATATACAACAATAAAAAACATAGAAGCTCCGTTTGCATGGATATATCTTAAAACTCAACCCCCTACAACATCACGCATAATATGTTCAACACTATTAAACGCAATATGTACTTCCGCAGCGTAATGCATTGCTAATAAAACTCCAGAAACTATCTGAACCCCTAAAGCAATACCAGCTAAAGATCCAAATCCTCATAAATAAGTTAAATTTAACGGTGTTGGATAAGTATCAATATGATTACTTACAGTAGCACCTAAAGGGTTTGTTAATATCATTTTGTAGAAAGCCATTTTAAACTAGTTAGCGAGGGGGGGTTTTGAACCCCCGACATATGGATTATGATTCCACCGTTCTACCACTGAACTACCTCGCTATTTTTTTAAATATATCCTTAAACATTTAAATATTATTGAGAAGAATGGGATTCGAACCCATGGTACCTTTTACAGTACTCTGGCTTAGCAAGCCAGCGCCTTCAACCACTCGACCATCCTCCCGATTAAAAAAATATATAATTTAATTAAAAAAAAAACAATTTAAATCAAAATTAAAGTCAAACATAAAATAATATTAAAGCTAAGATTAAAAGGAGATCTAAGGGTAAGAAAGATATAAAGAAAGGTCAGAAACCAAATCCAAAAAGAACAAGTGAAAGTGCCCCTAAAAGCACAAATAATTGATGATATGTAAATCCTAATGGTTGTACAGTTAATTTATTTGTATATTGTGATATTTGTGTAGCTAATCCTTGTGGACCTAAAAATTCTAAAATACCACGATCAATATTTTGATAAGTATCTCTATATGAAATATTTAAAATATTTTGTGAAATTCACTCATTATATACTTTATCAAAGAATCATTTACGGTTTAAAAAAGTATATAATAATCTTCCAGTTTTAGTATTTTTTAATTCAAATAAGAATTTAAAAAATTTTAAATAATGTGCTATAGCTAAACCTACCCCAGAAAAACTAAATACTAAAGGAATTAATTTAATTTCAGTATCTAAAAATTCTGCTTCTAAAATATATTCTTTACTAGGCAATGTAGTTAAAGCATTACCTCAGAAATCAGTCCCTACCCCTACAAACATATCTCGACTTAAATATCCTATAAAAATACTTCCAAAAGATAATAAAAATAAAGGTATTGTCATTGGAAGTGGGGATTCATGAGAATGTTCATAAAAATAACGAACACCATTAGGTGCGCGTAAAAAGGTTAAAGCTAATAATCGCATAGAATAATAGGCTGTAAAAAAAGCTGCAAGTACCCCTAAAGTATATACAAAACGACCTTCAACAGTAAAACTTCCATAAGCTACCTCTAAAATTAAATCTTTTGAATAAAATCCAGTTAAAAATGGAAATCCCATTAAAGCCATTGAACCTATTACCATAGCTGAATAAGTAAATGGTAAAATTTTTATTAAACCTCCCATTTTTCGCATATCTTGTTCATCACCCATTGCATGAATCACAGAACCTGCCCCTAAGAAAAGGAGTGCTTTAAAAAATGCATGGTTAGATAAATGGAAAACACTTACTGAATAACTTGATAAACCTGCAGCAAAAACCATGTAACCTAACTGACTACAAGTTGAATATGCAATTACACGTTTTAAATCATTTTGTAAAAGTCCTGTTGTTGCAGCTAAAAAGGCAGTCATACCCCCAATAATAGTAATAATAATAGAAACACTCGGAGCATACTCTAAGATAATTGAACATCTACAAAGTAAAAATACCCCAGCAGTTACCATGGTTGCCGCATGAATTAATGCAGATACTGGTGTAGGTCCTTCCATAGCATCAGGTAATCATGTATGTAAACCTACTTGTGCAGATTTACCTACAGCACCAATAAATAAAAAGAATCCTATAAAATCTAATACATTTATTGGAAGACTTATAAAAGGTAATTCATAAGTATTAATTAATGGTGTTAATGAAAAAACAACAGCATAATCTAAACTTTGGAAATATGAATAAATTGTAAAGATAGCTAACGCTAATCCAAAATCTCCAATTCTATTTACAATCATCGCTTTTAAAGCTGCTTTATTCGCTTGAATACGCCCATATCAAAAATTAATAAGTAAATAAGAACAAAGTCCAACACCTTCTCATCCAACAAACATTTGAATGAAATTATCGGCTGTCACTAAAATTAACATAAATCCTGTAAAGAAAGAAAGATATGCCATAAATCTAGGTAAATGTGGATCTTCTCCCATATATTCTGTTGAATATAAATGTACTAAACTTGATATAGATGTTACTACAATTAACATAACAACAGTTAAAGTATCAAATAAGAAACCTCAAGTTAATTGATAAGTTTCTGTTACAAATCATGGACTAAGTTTAATTAAACAAGGACTTTTTAATAAAGCTACTTCATAAAAAGCAAAACATGATAGTAGAAATGTACTTATTATCGATAAAGTACTTAAAATTGCCGCTCCACGACCTCCAATTCAACGCCCTGCTAAACCTGAAACAATACTACTAAGAAAAGGTAAACTAATTAAAGTTAAATACATTTTATTTGTTTTAATTCTTTTATATTTTTAATACCTAAAATTACCCTCTTAAATTAATAAAATTTTTATCATAATATCTATAGTTTAATTTGCTATAGTTCAAATTATATATTTTAATTAAATACATAAACTTTGTTTAAATTCGACTCTTGGGCGAATAGTCGGGTTTGAACCAACAACTCCTGAAATCACAATTCAGTGTTCTACCAATTGAACTATATTCGCCTTAATTTATAATAATATTTAAATTAAAAAAAATCATTTATTACAAAACATCTGAATTTTAATAAAACTTTATCTTTTTATACTAAATTAACGTTTAACTGCAAGACCCATCACAACTCTACGTGGAGTTTTTCCATTTGAATGAGTACGTTGCCCTCTTACTGGTAATCTATTTTTATGCCGAAGACCTCTAATACATCCACAATCTATATATCGTTGAACATAACCTTTAACTAATTCTCTTAAGTTAGTTTCTAAACGATAATCACTTTTAAGTTTCGCAGTTAATTCTAACTGTTCAACTTCACTTAATTGATCTAGTCTCATATTTGGTGCAAATCCTAATTCTTTACAAACTTTTTTCGCAAAAGGTAACCCTATTCCAAATAAAATAGGAAGTGCGTATATTACTTTTTTTTTAGTTAAAGCTATATTAACCCCATGTACA
>Ga0208509_1000080_pt1 | contig 41163 bp, 39 predicted proteins | sample LakWasMeta7_HOW4_2_FD_183857 | JGI IMG/M metagenome (GOLD analysis project Ga0208509, IMG submission 183857) | Freshwater sediment methanotrophic microbial communities from Lake Washington under simulated oxygen tension - Sediment Metagenome... | ecosystem: Environmental > Aquatic > Freshwater >...
TCTCTTAATTAAGCCTATTTAGGAGCGAGCTTCACGCGAAGTCCGCACATGCCCAACGAGATTTCGGTGGGCTCATACACTATATCGTCGTGCCGCAACTCAGACGGGTCGAAATGCAACAGCGGTATGGAACCCAGGGATGATCCTTGGCGCATATTCGCATCGGACATATTCAGGAACGGAATCGACGGCATGCGAAGTTCCTCCACTCGAGTGTCGGCGAGATCTATGCCTTGTTTCGCAGCATTCAGTTTGGGCATGCCGGAAATTGCGATACGCAGGCTCAAAGGAATGGCCATCGGACCGTCCGATAGCTGGATAGTCCAGGCAAGTTCGATACGCTGCGAGGCGGTCATGAAGCCTACGTCTGGCCCTGTTAAGATCGCCCCGTCTAGTCCCTGAAATAGCTTACCAAACTCGCCAGACTTTCGATCGATGAAGGCACGTTCTTCGATATCGGAGCGAGAGTAGGTGATCCGTGGCGGGCCGAATGATGAGCACCCCGCAAGCACCGCGAGTAGTCCCAACAGAATGATCAAGCGCATGTGTCCATCTCCATAATTCCCAATTCACAGTACTACGATTATTGATCGGCTCAAATCGGCCAATAAGCGGTCTATCAACAAGATCGCTTCAATATCCGCAAAGGCCTTAAAAGCAAGCCATTTAACGCCGCGCTTTGTGGCAAATTTGGAACGCAAAAGAGTCAATTTTGTGTGAAACCATCAAGGACATCTTATCAACGCACCAAGCATGAATTTAAGAATTATAAAATTATAAAATCATACAATGATTAAAAATATGCCCTTTTTTGGAGAAAAAATTGAAAAAAAGTAATTTATCAACAATGTTGGTACTTTCTGCATTAGCTACCGGGTGCGCATCTATGAGTGGCTGGCAACCGACTGTTGATCCTCGCATGGACCAACACCCAGAAACCGCTCAGCGCGACATGGTAGAGTGTAAGACACTGGCAGATCAAGCATCGGATATCACGAAAGAAGTCGCTATGGGCGCAGGGGTTGGTGCTGTTGCTGGTGCAGCTGGCGGCGCAGCTGTTGGCGCTATAGCGGGTAGTGCTGCAACAGGTGCCGCGGGTGGCGCTATTTTGGCCATTCCCGTTGGATTGTGGAAAGGTTATGAGGCCAACCAGGACTTTAAACGATCATTCAAAACATGTATGCGCCAGCGTGGCCATACACTGGTCAACTAAAGGCAATCTTGAAAAAACGCCATTTTGGGCGAAGTAGTCGTTCCGAATACGTCACAGAGTTTGCTTTGGATGTGGTGCATAGTTAAATCCTATCGTTATTGAACAACCTTTACTTCTTTAAACCCAACCCCAAACAAAACCCCCACCGCCGCATCCAGGCGCTTGAACACACGCACCTGGCCGCGCGCGGTCTCCAGCATCGGATTGAGCTTGTGCTTGCCGGCCAGCGTGACGGTCCAGCCTTCACCCTGATCGTGTTTTTTGACGGCTGGCGTCGCTAAAACGCCGGCCTGAAATAATATTTCGGCTTCTTTTATATTCACTTTTGCGGCTACAAAAGGTAAACTCAGTTAAAACAAAAATGCAGTTTTGTTAATCAAAAATGCTTCTATGATTGTGCGAATCGTCTTTATTGTAGCCTTAATCCTGCCATTCCGGGTAGTCGCCTGGGAGGACGAGGCCGTTTTGACTTTCATCAGCCGGGCCAACCCCATCCTTCTGGCTCAACGCCACGTCACGCAAGCCTATGCCAAGCCGGATACGGTGACCTGGGCGTTGCAGAACACTTCGCTGAGCGGCCGCCTGGGCTTTGGCGGCACCGACTTCCGCGACGATCCCTACACCGTGTTCGGCGGGCTGCAGATCAACATCCCGCTGTCGTCGATCAAGGAGGAGCGCGAACAAGCTTTGAAGTTAGTGTCCGAAGCCAAGGAAATCGACGACATGCACACCAAGGTGATTCTCGATATCGCGCAGCTGCGGCAGATGGAAGCGGAATTGGCGGCCTCGGATGTGCGGCGCCAGTTCCTCAAGGAAAAGGCGGCCTGGATCAAGGCACGCATCGATCAAGGCTATTCCTCGGAAATGGACGAGCTCTGGACCATCGGCAGCAAGCTCAACACCGAAGACGCCCTGATCGCCAAGGTCGACGTGCTGGCCAAGACGCAGCGCTACAAGCTGGCCAAATACGCCGGCGCGGAATGGCACACCCTGCTGGCGTACCTGGAAGGGCAGACCAACGCATTGGGCGGCGGCGATGGATGACATCGTGGGATTGATCGGCCGCGACGAGCTGGTGGCCGACCTGGTGGCGGAGATCCGCAAGGGCAAGCATGTGATCCTGTCCGGGCCGGTCGGCATCGGCAAATCCGCGGTGCTGAAGGCGGCGCTGGCGCAGGTGCAAGGCAAGATCGATCTGCTGATCAGGCTGCACGACCACCAGGCGAAAGGCCAGTTCGTCGAAATCGCCCGGCAAATGCTGGCGCTGGGGCTGATCGGCGCTCAGGAACTGGAGCTGCCGGCGGAATTCCACGGCCTGCCGGGGCCGCAGATTGACTGGAAGGCCGTCAAGAACCGCGTCAACCGGATGAGCATGCGCGACCTCACGCAGGCCATCATCCCGGCGCTGGCCCGGTCGGCGAGTAGGCCGGTGATTGCTGTGGATGATTTAACCTCGCTGACGCCAACGCAAATGGCGTTCTGGCTGGCGATCTTCGACCATGCCCAGGTCATCGGCTGCGCCTCCGAGAAAAAGAACCGGGTGCGGAAATTATGGTGGAAGACCAAGGAGATTGCCGTCCGGCCGTTGCCGGCGGAGGTGATCCGCGACATCGTCAAGAAGTACATCACGGCGAAAGGGGTACTGATCGAGTCGCCCGAGCTTTATATCAGCCACGTCGTCAAGCAGTCGGGCGGGGTGCCGCAGGCGATCCATGACATGCTGGACGAGTCCGGCAAGGAGCGCATCATCGACAAGCGCAAGGTGCGCGAGATGCGCCATGAGGCGGGGGCGGCCTATCTTGATTTCACGCCGATGGTGATGATCCTCGGGGCGCTGATCGTGTCGATGCGTTATGTCGGCATGGGCACCGGCGACAAGACGCTGTACATCATGGGCGGCATGGGCGCGGCGCTGTTCCTGACCTTCCGCTTCTTTATCTTCAAGGGGGTAGGGCGGTGATTAAATTAGCGTCGATTTAGTATCTTTTTGGTATCAAATCGGCATTTTATTGGTGCTTAATTTATACTAAAAATATGTCAAAAAGACGCCCGCATTGCCCACTCTGTGTAAGCAACAAAGTTGTGCCGATTATGTATGGCATGCCTTCGGTTGAAATGTGGGAGGAATCCAAACTGGGTAAATTTGAACTGGGGGGTTGCTGTATTAGCGAAGATTCGCCTAAATGGCATTGCCAGGCCTGCGGGCATGAGTTTGGGTCATTTCTTCCAAGGTTCGACGATCTGGAATTGCCCGAACCGGACGGGATCGGGATCAAGCCGTTAAAGCTGGAGTTTTCAATCGGTGGCTATACCGGACCTCATCATAGCGTTAAGTTCGAAAACGGCGTGCTCAAATACAAGCTTTTCGATGCGCATCCAGACCATCCGGAAAAAGAACTCGAAATTATCCCAACAGGCAGGAAGTGGCTCAATTTCAGGAAGAAGCTGGATGCGATCGATGTCTGGAAGTGGAAGCGTAATTACGTTAATCCTGATGTTTGCGATGGTACGCAATGGGAGTTGTTAATTGACTACGGCATCCGCAAAAAGAAAACCTATGGCAGCAATTGCTATCCTGGATATGCCGATCAGTACGACATGTCCAGAACGACAGAATTCAAAGCCTTGTTGCATGCCTTGGAGCTGCTGCTCGGCGGCGTCAAAATAGGATGATATGAAATCCTATCATACCGGATGCTAGCCGCCACCCACGCCGCATTTTCATCCGCGCTGTACCTGGGCGGCGCCGCCGTCTTCGAGTACCCGACCGAGCCCGTCGCCTGGGGCCTGGCGGTGCTGTTCTCGTTCATGCCCGATATCGACATCCCGACCTCAAGGGTAGGGCGGCCGCTGTTCTTCATCTCGGTGCCGCTGGAAAAGCGTTTCGGCCACCGCACGATCACCCATTCCGTTATCGGCGTCGCCATCCTGGCGGCGCTGGCTTCGCCCTTGTATCCCGCTTATCCCACCTGTTTTTGGGCAGTCATGGGCGGCTACTGGTCACACATCCAGATCGACATGGCCAACATCCGGGGCGTGGACCTGTTCTGGCCGTCGCCGGTCCGCGTGGTGATGCCCGGCAAGATCCGGTACCGGCTGGAAGTCGGCAGCAAGGCCGAAATGATCGTGCTGTGCGCGCTGCTGACGTTGTGCGCGGGGCTGTATCCTATGAGCAGCCTGGGCCTGCGCGGCGGCCTGCATCAGTTGCTCAAAGATTTCGATATCGCCTATGACGAGTACGTCGAGGTGCAGGGCCTGAACTGGCACACGCTGGAGCTGAAAGCGATCGACAACCTGACCTTGGCGCATATCGAATGCAGCTGCCCGGTGCTGGGCGCCTGGCAAAGCGGCCTGATCGTCGAATACCGAGGCCAGGCCCGCTCGGTCGGCAAGAGCCAGCTGCAGCACAACCTGTACCCGGTCGACGCCGTGCTGGTCAAAGGCGAGCCGCTGCGGGTGATCTCGCAGCGCGTGGACATGAAGGGCCGCTCGTTGCGCTGGCTAGTCGAAAACCTGCAGGCGAACCACGGCTATTACCTGCTGGGCGAGCTGTACGTCGACGCCGACAAAGTGGTCAACGTCAGCCAGATCGAAACCTATCATCCGGTGCTGTGGAATGGCGGCAAGGTCCGGCTGCATTACGCCAAGGCCGAGGTTCTGGCTGATTACCTGAATCTGACGGCGATCCGGGGCGTGGTGGTGGTGCAGTTTTGGCTCAGGCCGGGGGATGCGCCGGTGGAGTTGAGCTTTTCCGGCGGGGAGGGCAAGGCGGAGACGCCGGGCGTGTTGGAGGGCATGCTTTAGTGGTCAACAAGCAGAAACACACCGGTGGCGTTCGGTCAAAATCCACCATTCAAAATTGATGCTAAACTGTCCTATCAAGTTCTCTACTTTAGAGAACTTGATTTGAAAGATTATTTTTACCTGCTCAGGTTGAGTAAGAATGTAAAATTTCCAGATCAAATAATTACTTATTAGAGTTCACACAACATTAGGGAGAGTCATGAAAAGTATTGGACTTTTATTCGCAGTTATATTCCTCACCTTTACAGTAGCCGCTTGTAGTAACGACGGTAGTCCTGGCCCACTTGAGGGTAGTTGGCAAATGAAGGGTGTCATTCCAATGATTGTAAAGTTCCGCCAAGGCGAAACCGAAACTCTGGGCATGATTGAAAAGGTGTCTTACAAGACTGAGGGCAATGATGTCCTTGTCACTTACTTGGACGGTTTGGCCAAAGGAACAACCATGCGCTACACAATGACTGGACAAGACTCCGCTAGCACCGAGCTGGGTGCGCTTCAGCGTGTCAGATAGTGCGCTCTAATAATTCCGTTAACTCGGAATACAGCTCCGCACCTAACCCCCAACTAATTCCACACAATCCATCGTATAGTGTTGTGAGGCCAGTTTTGCCTTGGTTTTCCAAGACGCATCGACCTTTGGCTGCCCCTGAAATAGCCTTCGGCAGTATGCAACCGCATCACACTGGATGAATCACAGTCGTGACCACGCCCCAGATCACCGTATCCATCTCCTCGCGCAACACAATATCCCGGTAGGCAGGGTTTTCCGAGCCTAACACCCACTGGCCGGCCCGGCGTTTCAAACGCTTCACGACCAACTCGCCGTTCAGCGCGCAAATGACGATCTTGTCCGGCACCGGCTCGATGGAGCGGTCCACGATGAGAATATCGTTCGGATGGATGCCGGCGCCCAGCATGGATTCGCCCTCGGCCCGGACAAAGTAGGTCGCGGCCGGCTTTTGCACCAAGAGCTCGTTCAGATCCAGGGTTTTCTCGACGTAATCATCCGCCGGCGAGGGAAATCCGGCCGCGACTTTGCCGATAAACAGCGGCAACGCGACCCGGCACAGGCTGCGGGCGGGGGTAAAGATGTCCGTCAAGACGGTTCTGATAAATGCTTGATCCATAAGGGCCATCATAAAAGTGCGTGAGTTTCGTTCTCTTTCTGTTCTCTTTTTACTGGCATTTTAGGCCGATTTTGGTAAGCTGACAAAAAATAAAACAACCGGAGTGGTTGATGAATGAACTCACCCGCCGTCAACGGGAAATCTTCGATTTTCTGCGCGACAACTACGAACGCTTTGCCCATCCGCCGACGCTGGACGAGCTCTGCTCGGCGCTGGGTATGGCCTCGCGCGGCTCGCTCTACAAACACATCATGGCCCTCATCGGCGCCGGCCTGGTCGAGCCGTTCACCGGCAACAAGCAAGGCGGCATCCGCCTGACCGGCCAGGCGCAACACGATTACGCCGCGTGCGAACATGCCTTGCCGTTTGTCGGCCGGATTGCCGCCGGCAAGCCGATCGAGGCGCTGGAGAACATTAACTACATGGCGGTGCCGGAAGTGCTGAAAAGCGAGAAGCCCTGCTATGTATTGCAGATCAAGGGTGATTCGATGCTCGAGGCCGGCATCTTCGACGGCGACTGGGTGATCATCGAGCAGCGCAACTACGCCAGCAACGGCGAGATCGTGGTGGCGCTGATCGAAAAGGCCGAAGCGACATTGAAATACATCGAGCAGTCGCCGGGGAAAGTGCTGTTGATCCCGGCCAATTCCCACATGACGGCGATGGCGTACCGCCCGGAGCAGGTCGAGATCCAGGGCGTCCTGGTCGGGCAAATGCGCAGTTACCGTTCACATTAGTACACCAGTACCCTCACGAGGAGAGCCATCATGCCAAGAAAAATTCACATGCAGGATCAAGTCAGCAACAAGGTCGAGGACATCATGAGCCATTATGACCGCTGCTACGGGGAGCTGTGGGCGATGAAAGCCTTGCTGCTGGCGGCGTTTTTGCTGGCGGGGGTGTATTGGTGATGAGCCGGTTCATGAACGCTTATGTGCGGCCGCTTCGCGCTTTATAGCGATCCCTTTGCCTTGGCCAAGCGTTTCCAGGCCGAAGCGCTGCCGGAGCTGCGCCCGCGCTATAACGTTGCGCCGACGCAGAACATTCCCATTGTGCGCGAGGAGGGCGGCAATAGGCGCTTTGCGCTGGCCCGCTGGGGCTTGATCCCGCACTGGGCGAAGGATATGAAGATCGGCTATCACACGATCAACGCCCGGGCCGAGACGGTGGCCGAAAAGCCGGCGTTCCGCAATGCCTTCAAGCACCGGCGCTGCCTGATACCGGCAGACGGCTATTACGAGTGGCAGGCCGTACCGGGTTCCAAGGTCAAGCAGCCATGGTTCATTGCGCTGCGGGATCGCGAACCGATGGCGTTTGCCGGGCTATGGGAGCGCTGGCGGAGTCCGGAAGGCGACGATTTGGAGAGCTGCACCATCATCGTGACCGATGCCAACCAGATCATGCGGCCTATCCATGACCGGATGCCGGTTATTCTGGCGCCCGACGATTGGGACGCTTGGCTGGAAGCGGACGCCAAGGTTGCGGGAGGCCTGCAAGGTCTGCTGAAGCCGTATCCGGCGGAAGGCATGGCTGCCTGGCCGGTGAGTACGAAGGTCAATAGTCCGCGGTATGATTCGGTGGAGTGTTTGGAGGTGTTGTTTTAAATGTCCGATACTGACCGGTTTCGGACAGGGTTTAAATAATATGTACTAAAGTAAGCTTATTTAGTTTCGGACATGTGTTATAATTCGTACATCCTTTTCGGACGGAATTAGAGCATGTCACGCGTCTTTGCTTATTGTCGAGTGTCGACCACAGACCAGACTACCCAAAATCAAAGTTTGGAAATTCAATCTGCCGGTTTCGCCATTCAGCCGCATCGTTTGATTGAAGAAAGTATTAGCGGCTCAGTCGCGGCTAAAGAACGACCAGGTTTTAATAAACTGATCGACCGGATGGAATCGGGCGATGTATTGGTGGTGACCAAGCTGGATCGACTCGGTCGTAACGCCATGGATGTCAGAGCCACTGTCGAGCACCTTTCTGATTCCGGGGTGCGGGTCCATTGTCTGGCGTTAGGCGGGGTTGATCTGACCAGTTCTGCCGGCAAGATGACCATGCAGGTAATCGCAGCGGTCGCTGAGTTTGAGCGTGACTTGCTGATTGAGCGAACCCAAGCGGGCATTAGTCGCGCGAAAGCAGCGGGTAAACAGTTTGGCAGGCCGCCGGCACTCAATGCGGAAGATCGTGCTGAAGTTGTCAAACGATTGGCCGCTGGCAGCAACGTTTCGGAGTTGGCTCGGGAATTCAAAACCACTCGGCAAACCATTATGCGGATTCGGGAAGCGGCTTTGAAATCACCGCAAACTGACAATACGGCCCACTCGCCTGGGGAGTAACTGATGAATAATTTATATATGGAACGACACGATAACAAAGACAACATGCATCGCTTTTATCAAATGTTTGTAACGCCTGGTCTATTTGATGATTGGTCGCTGATCAAGGAGTGGGGCAGGGTGGGTTCGCCCGGAACTGTGCGAAAGGATTGGTTTGATACGGAAGAACAAGCTGTGATTGCCCGTCAAAAGATCGTCGATAGTAAACAGAAAAAAGGCTACCAGAATATTATATTGCGACAATCGTAAAGAATGGATGACATATATTAAGGTATAAACTAAGATTACAATCGAACCGCACTGAATCGAATTATAATTATGGCCACCACAGACGCATTCACTGTCAGAACTGAACCGGAAATCATCCACCAGCTCGACCACATGGCCGACTCGCTGGACAGGTCTCGTAATTACATCGTAAACCAAGCTCTGAAAGAATACCTGCAAGCTCATGCCTGGCAGATTGAGAAAATCACTCAGGGCATTGCTGCTGCGGATCGTGGCGAATTAGTCGATCATGCCAAAATGATGCAGGAGCTGGAAGACCTGATCGAAGAGAAAGCGAAAAACAAAGTGTGAAAATCTTATGGACTGAACCCGCCCGACAGGATTTACGGGAAATATTCACTTACGTCTCCGAAGAAAATCCCCAAGCCGCACGTGTGTTGCTGACTGAGATCAAAGAGCGTGTTGGCGTACTTGCAAACAATCCTCAAATTGGCCGAACTGGTAGAGTCGAAGGTACACGCGAGCTAGTGTTGACCGGAACCCACTATATTTTGCCGTATCGCGTGAAAGAACAACAAATACAAATTTTGGCGGTTTTTCATGGTGCAAGATTGTGGCCTGATAATTTTTAGCTGCTTGGGAAAGTGATATATCTGGAGTCTTTCACTAGCCCACTAAAAACCTCTAGAATCTGTCACAGAACATTTTTTGAACGTAGCAAATGACCATAAAAGAGAACCAGATCGAGCAAAGGTTAATCGTCAAGTTGACCGATCTTAAATACAACCCGCGCCCCGACATCCGAGACCGCGAATCGCTAGAACAAAACTTCCGCCAAAAATTCGAGGCGTTGAACCGTGTTCATTTGACCGATGCAGAATTCGCCCGCCTGCGCGACGAAATCGTCACCGCTGACGTGTTTACCGCCGCCAAAACCCTGCGGGAACGTAATTACTTTCAACGTGAAGACGGCACACCTTTACATTACACCCTGGTCAACATCAAAGACTGGTGCAAAAACGACTTTGAAATCGTCAACCAGCTGCGCATCAATACCGATAACAGCCACCACCGTTATGACGTGATTTTACTCATCAACGGCGTTCCCGTGGCACAGATTGAGCTGAAAACACTCCAGGTCAGCCCACGCCGTGCGATGGAGCAAATCGTCGAGTATAAAAATGACCCCGGCAATGGCTACACCAACACCTTGCTGTGTTTTATGCAGTTGTTTATCGTCAGCAACGAAAGCACGACTTGGTACTTTGCCAATAATCACCACCAACACTTCAGCTTCAACGCCGACGAGCGCTTTTTACCCATTTACCAACTGGCGGACGAGAGCAACCAAAAAATCGCCCACTTGCACGATTTTGCCGACACCTTTTTAGCAAAATGCACACTGGGCCAAATGATCAGCCGCTACATGGTGCTGGTCGCCAGCGAACAAAAGCTTATGATCATGCGCCCCTACCAAATCTATGCGGTCAAGGCGATAGTCGATTGCATTCATCAAAACCGGGGCAATGGCTACATCTGGCATACCACCGGCAGCGGCAAAACCCTCACCTCGTTTAAAGCCTCCACGCTGCTCAAAGACAATCCGGATATTGAAAAATGTCTGTTCGTGGTGGATCGTAAAGACCTCGACCGCCAAACCCGAGAGGAATTTAACCGCTTCCAGGAAGGTTGCGTCGAAGAAAACACCAACACCGAAACCCTGGTGCGGCGCATGCTCTCGGAAGACTACGCCGACAAAGTGATCGTCACCACCATCCAAAAGCTCGGTCTGGCACTGGACGAAAACAGCAAACGCAACCAAACCAACAGCCAAAAAGGCAAGCCCACCTACAAGCAACGCCTGGAACCGCTACGCGACAAGCGCGTCGTGTTTATCTTCGACGAATGCCACCGCTCGCAATTCGGCGAAAACCATAGAGCGATCAAAGAATTCTTCCCCAACGCGCAACTGTTCGGTTTTACCGGCACGCCGATTTTCGACGACAACGCCAGCTACGTGCAAATCGATGGTACGGTAGGCTCGTTTAAAACGACTAAAGACATTTTTGAAAAAGAGCTACACGCCTACACCATCACCCACGCCATCGATGACAAAAACGTACTGAGTTTTCACATCGATTACTTTCAGCCCGAAGATAAGAACGGCAAAAAAGCCAAACTCAAATCCGGCGAAACCGTCTCCCAGCAAGCCGTCGTCGACGCGATCCTGAACAAACACGATGCCGCCACCAACTCGCGGCGGTTTAACGCTATTTTGGCTACGGCGTCGATCAACGATGCGATAGCCTATTACGACTTGTTCAAAACCATTCAGGCCAAAAAACAGATCGAAGACGACAGCTTCGCACCGATGAACGTCGCTTGCGTGTTCTCGCCACCCACGCAAGCACTGGCAAAAGACAACGACACGCAAAACGGCAAAAACATCGCCGACATCAAGCAACTGCAAGACGACTTGCCCACTGAAAAAGCCGACAACCAGGAACAGCCGGAACAGAAAAAAGCTGCGCTCATGGCGATTATCGCCGACTACAACGCCCAGTACGGCAGCAACCACACCGTTAACGACTTCGACTTGTACTATCAGGACATACAACAACGCATTAAAGACCACAAATATTCCAATCAGGATTACCCGCGCAAACACAAAATCGACATCATCATCGTGGTGGACATGCTGCTGACCGGCTTCGATTCTAAATACCTGAATACCCTGTATGTCGATAAAAACCTTAAATACCACGGCTTGATCCAAGCCTTCTCGCGTACCAACCGTGTACTCAACGACAGTAAACCCTGGGGCAACGTGCTGGATTTTCGCGGCCAGGAAAAGGAAGTCGATGCCGCCATCGCCTTGTTCTCCGGCCAATCCATCGACAAAGCCAAAGAAATCTGGCTGGTAGACCCCGCGCCGACGGTGATCAACAAACTGCAAACGGCGGTCGGAAAATTGGCAACGTTTATGAAAGCGCAAGGCCTGGTCTGCGCGCCGGAACAAATCGCCAACCTGAAAGGCGACACGGCCCGCGCCGAATTCATCAACCACTTTAAAGAAGTGCAGCGCCTTAAAACCCAACTGGATCAATACACCGATCTGGGCGAAGAACAGAAAACCCAAGTCGAGCAGCTGCTGCCCGAAGACACCTTGCGCGGTTTTAAAGGCGTGTATCTGGACACCGCCCAACGCCTGAAAGCCCAACAAGGCAAAGGCAACAACGGTACCAGCACTGTGGAACAACTGGAATTTGAATTCGTGCTGTTCGCCTCGGCGGTGATCGATTACGACTACATCATGGGCCTGATCGCCAAATTCACCCAAAAAACCAACAAACAAAAAATGACCCGTGAAGAGCTGATCGAGTTGATCAGTTCCAGCGCCAATTTGATGGACGAGCGCGACGACATCATTGCTTACATCAACAGTCTCCCCGCCGGGCAAAGCCTCAATGAAAACGCCATTCGCGACGGTTACCAAGCCTTCAAAGCGGCCAAGGCCGCCAGCGACTTGGCCGCTATTGCGGACAAACACGGCCTGCAAGCCTCGGCCCTGCAAACCTTTGTCGATACCATCATGAGCCGGATGATTTTCGATGGCGAAAAGCTCAGTGATCTACTGGCGCCGCTGGAACTGGGCTGGAAAGCCCGCACCCAAGCAGAACTGGCCTTGATGGAAGACTTGCTGCCCTTATTACACAAACTGGCCCAAGGCCGCGAAATTTCAGGATTGGCGGCGTATGAATAAACCGGCCACAGCCAACCCGGTGTTCAGCGAAGTACTGCAACACATCCAACAAGCGCGGCACAAAATCTTTAGCCAAGCCAACACTGCCCTGATTGACCTGTATTGGCAAATCGGCCTTACCATCAGCCACAAAGTGCAAAGCGAAGCCTGGGGTAAGGGCGTAGTCACCGAACTGGCGCAATATATTGCGCACAACGCCCCAGACGTCAAAGGCTTCAGCGACAAAAACCTGTGGCGCATGAAGCAGTTTTACGAAACCTATCAGGCTGATGAAAAACTCTCAGCGCTGGCGAGAGAATTGCCCTGGACACACAACACCATTATCTTTTCCCGCTGCAAAAGCGCCGAAGAACGCACGTACTACCTGACGATTGCGCGTAGAGACAGACTTAGTAAACGGGATTTGGAGCGGCAAATAGACGCCGCACAATTCGAGCGCAGTCTGCTGAATGCAAGACTCTCACCACTGGCGAGAGAAATACATCCCAGTATCCAGCAAACCTTCAAAGACCAGTACGTGCTGGAGTTTTTGGGGCTACCGGAAACCCACAGCGAAAACGACCTGCAAACCGCCCTGATCCAGCACATGAAGGCGTTTATTCTGGAACTAGGCAGCGACTTTATCTTCATGGGCGAACAATTCCGCCTGCAAGTCGGCAATCAGGACTTTTATATCGACCTGCTGTTTTACCACCGCGGCTTGTCGACGCTGGTCGCCTTTGAACTGAAAATCGGCAAATTCTCACCGGAACACATGGGCCAACTGAGTTTTTACCTGGAAGCGCTGGATCGCGATGTTAAAAAACCGCATGAAAACCCCAGCATCGGCGTCTTGCTGTGCCGCGACAAAGACGACGAAGTGGTGGAATACGCGCTATCGCGCAACCTGTCGCCGACCTTGATTGCTCAATACCAATTGCAATTGCCGGATAAAAAACTGATACAGGCCAAGCTGCATGAGCTACTGGCGCAAGAACTGGAGGGCGAGCGATGAGCGAACCAACGAAAAAGGCCTTGGCGCCGATGTTGCGCTTTCCTGAGTTTCGGGATGCGGGAGAGTGGGAGGAGATGACAATAGGTCAGATTTCAGGAACTGTTACTGCTGGTGGTACGCCAAGCACCTCGGAAAAAAAATATTGGGGTGGCAATATCAGATGGATGAATTCAGGAGAACTAAACAATAAGAAAGTTTATGAGGTTCAAGGTCGAATTACAGAAGAGGGATTGCGAAATTCAAGTACCAAATTCATTCCAGAACGGAGCGTATTGATTGGCTTAGCTGGTCAAGGTAAAACTCGTGGCACAGTTGCCATGAACATGGTGAAGTTATGTATCAATCAATCAATTGCTGCAATTTTTCCAAGCGATGAAAATTTTTATAGCGATTTTCTTTATCATAATTTGGATAACAGATACGACGAATTAAGAAGTCTATCTGCAGGCGGCGAGGGGCGAGGCGGGCTCAATTTACAAATTATTAAGTCGTTGGGAATTCCTCTTCCAAGATTAAAAGAACAACAAAAAATCGCCGATTGCCTGACCTCCATCGACGAACTGGTCACCGCCCAAACCCAAAAAGTCGAGGCCATCAAAGCCCATAAAAAAGGCCTGATGCAGCAGCTTTTCCCCACCGAAGGCGAAACCGTCCCCAAACGGCGCTTTCCTGAGTTTCGGGATGCGGGGGAGTGGAAGGCGAAACGCTTGGAGGATTTCGCAGTAATTGTGCGGGGTGGTTCACCTCGCCCGATTGATGAATTTATAACTAATGATGCCAATGGTCTTAATTGGTTAAAAATCGGTGACATTGACAAAGAATCCAAATTTGTCACAAGCACCCAGGAGAAAGTCATACCTGCCGCTTTGACTAAGACGCGAGTGGTAAACCCCGGCGATTTGATACTTTCAAACTCAATGAGCTTTGGTCGCCCGTATATTTTAGAAATTAAAACTTGCATCCACGACGGATGGATTGCCGTTTCTGAAATCGACAAAAGTCTTGATAGGGATTATCTCTACTATTTAATGATGACTTCTGCCAGCCAAACGTATTTTTCTAACAATGCGGCTGGAAGCGGCGTTCAAAACCTTAACGCAGACATCATCAAACTTTTACCTGTCTCATACCCCAATAAAACGGAACAACAAAAAATCGCCGATTGCCTGTCTTCCATCGACGACCTGATCGCCGCCCAAACCCAAAAACTCACTGATCTCAAAGCCCATAAAAAAGGCCTGATGCAGCAGCTTTTCCCAGCCGTTGATGAAGTGAACGGATGAGCGACAAACCAAAAATCCACAAACTGCCAAACCTGCGTCGCTTAGTGCAAAGGCTACGAGACGACCTGCGCGATACCCCCAACGGCGGTTCCGATTTTGTTTTGCTTTACGCCTATAACGGCACCGGCAAAACCCGCCTTTCCATGGTGTTTAAAGAGGCCGGAAAACGCAAACGGGGCGTTGCTAGAGATACCTTGTATTTCAATGCCTATACCGAAGACCTGTTTCATTGGGATAACGATTTAAGTAACGATACCGAGCGGGTGCTGCAAATCAACTCGGATTCAAAATTCTTCGACGGTTTTAAAGAGTTGGCTCTTGAAGACAAAATTCGTCCTTATTTGAATCGTTATGCCGAGTTTGATTTCAAAGTCGATTATGAAAAATGGACCATTACCTTTTCAAAAGGTGACGCCAACCACATCAAGGTGTCGCGCGGCGAAGAGAATATTTTTATCTGGTGTATTTTTCTAGCGATTTGCGAATTAACCCTCGATGGGTCAGAAGCCTATGACTGGGTGAAATACTTTTACATTGACGACCCGATTTCGTCGCTGGATGACAATAACGCCATTGCCGTTGCCAGCGATTTGGCGCAACTGCTTAAGCGCGAAACCAAGCGGGTAAAGACAGTGATTTCATCGCATCACAGCCTATTTTTTAATGTGATGTGTAACGAGCTAAAGAAAACGTCGCACAAAACCTATTTTCTGCATCGCGGTAATGGTTCAGGCACCTACACCTTGCGGGCCACCGATGACACGCCTTTCTTCCACCATGTCGCCATGCTGGCCGAACTACAGAAAGCCTCGGAATCCGGCAAACTGTATACCCATCACTTCAATATGCTGCGCAGCATATTGGAAAAAACCGCCACTTTTTTTGGCTTCAATGATTTTTCTGCTTGCATTCACGGCGTTGATGACGAAGTGTTATTCGCCCGCGCCTTAAATTTGCTCAGCCACGGCAAATACTCGGCTTACGAACCGAAAGAAATGGGCGAAGACACCAAACAACTCTTTCAAAATATTTTAAGTGCATTTCTGAACCGCTATCAATTTGACTTGCCGGAAATGATCACTGTTACAACAACACAAACGAATCCATCATGACCCAACAAGAGCTAAACAAACTCGGCAGCACACTCTGGGACATCGCCGACCAACTACGCGGCGCAATGAACGCCGACGACTTTCGCGACTATATGCTGTCGTTTTTGTTTTTGCGTTATTTGTCTGATAACTACGAGGCCGCCGCCCAAAAAGAACTGGGACCGGATTACCCGAAACCGGTGGATGATGATAAGCGTGCGCCGCTATCTATATGGTATGCAGCAAATGCCGGTGATGTGGCGGAATTTGAAAAACAAATGCGCCGCAAAGTGCATTATGTGATTGAACCGCAGCATCTTTGGAGCAGCATTGCTGAACTGGCTAGAACCCAAAACGGCGAATTGCTGCACACACTGGAAAAAGGCTTTAAATACATTGAAAACCATAGCTTTGACAGCACTTTTCAAGGCTTGTTCTCGGAGATTAACCTCAATTCCGAAAAGCTCGGCAAAAATTACGCGGATCGCAATGCCAAACTGTGTACCATCATCAGCAAAATCGCCGCAGGTATTGCCGGTTTTACGACTAACAGCGATATTTTGGGCGATGCCTACGAATACCTGATCGGCCAGTTTGCTGCCGGTTCGGGCAAAAAAGCCGGTGAGTTTTATACGCCGCAACAGATTTCTGACATTCTGTCAGCCATCGTCGCCCTGGATAGCCAGGAACCGGCTACGGGCAAAAAGAAGAAGCTGGATAAGGTGCTGGATTTTGCTTGCGGTTCCGGTTCGTTACTTTTGAACGTGCGTAAGCAGCTTGGCTCGCATGGTATCGGCAAGATTTACGGCCAAGAGTCGAATATCACCACCTACAACTTAGCGCGGATGAATATGTTGCTGCACGGTGTGAAAGATTCTGAATTCGAAATCCATCACGGCAATTCCTTGCTGAACGATTGGGATATTCTGAACGAAATGAACCCCGCTAAAAAACTGGAGTTTGATGCGGTAGTGGCTAATCCGCCGTTCAGCCTTCGCTGGGAACCCAACGAAACCCTAGGCGAAGACTTCCGTTTTAAAAGCTATGGCCTTGCCCCAAAATCCGCTGCCGACTTTGCCTTTTTGTTGCATGGTTTTCATTTTTTAAGCGATCAAGGCACGATGGCCATCATTTTGCCGCACGGGGTTTTGTTTCGCGGTGGTGCCGAAGAGCGTATACGCACCAAGCTATTAAAGGACGGCCACATCGACACCGTGATTGGCCTGCCTGCCAATCTGTTTTTCTCAACCGGTATTCCAGTTTGTATTCTGGTATTGAAAAAATGTAAAAAACCGGATGACGTGCTGTTTATCAATGCCAGCGAACACTTCGAAAAAGGCAAACGCCAGAATCGCTTGTTGCCTAAGCATATCGGCAAGATTGTCGATACCTACCAATATCGCAAAGAAGAAGAGCGCTATTCACGCCGGGTTGCGATGGCCGAGATCGAGAAAAATGATTTCAACCTGAATATTTCTCGTTATATCAGTACCGCCAAAGCAGAAGAGCAGATTGATTTGCAGGCGGTTAATGCAGAGTTGGTGGCATTAGAGCAAAAAATTGTCGCCAGTACTGACAGGCATAATGGCTTTCTCAACGAATTGGGCTTGCCGTCCTTGCCGTGCGTTCTAAGAGAGTAACGATCTCAAAACCGCTGCGGAAATACAGAAAACACCAAACGTCAACGTTTTGGGGTCTGAAGCCCAGCGGTACGTTTCTGTAACGCTGGACTTCAACACCTTATATTAAGACAGTGAATATAAATCATAACCCCCCAGAAATTGACTTTGATCAAATTGAACGTATCACGGATCGCCTTCGAGATATAGTAAGAAATTACCCAAAGGGTTTAGGTCTTTTTAAAGAGTTTCTGCAAAATGCAGACGACGCCGGCGCATCGAAGTTGCGGATCATCTATGATCACCGCCTGCATAAAGGTGCTTTGGAAAATACAGCAATGGCGGTGGCTTTAACGCCTTCTCTCCTATTTTTCAACGATCAAATATTCACCGATGCCGATTTTCGGCGAATACAAAACATAGGCAATGGCGGAAAAGTCAGCGATTCGAATCGTACTGGCCGGTTCGGTCTGGGATTCAATACTTGTTATAGTGTTTCTGATCATCCTAGCCTGTTAACTGCCGATAAAATTGCCTGGTTCGATCCCCATCAACGTGTATTCCCAAAGGGAAAAAATGCTCGCGCTTGGTCAGTCCCTGTCGCACAAGAACATTTTCCAAATTGGCTAGAAACCTTTGCACCGGCGGGATTAAAACCTGGTGCGGAGTATTTTTCCGGAACGGCTTTCCGGCTTCCTTTACGTACAAGCGGGGATGCTGTTATTAGCGAGATTTGTGATGAACCTTTTACCTACGAAGATTTTATTTCAATCTTGGAAGAGCTCAACCAAGTCGGCCCGCCATTAATTATTTTCTTACGGTCGGTCAATACGCTTGAAGTCTTGGAGATAGGTGAGGACGGCGCAGAGCAGCTTAAATACCAACTGTCTACCATAAACGAGTCAGAGGTTGAACAAAATCGTTCCATTCTCAGAAATATAGTGGATGGGAGGCCAGAGGATTTGCTCGAAAAATGGTTAGCATCAGACGAACAGTTACCAGTTGTTCAATACAATCATTCGTTTGTTTTGTTAGGTATTGACGGCATAGCACATCATGAAACTTGGGCAGTTACCTCCGGATTATTTCGCGGCCCAAACGATCAATTGTTGGAGGATGCTCTTAAAGTTTGCAGGCATCGAGAAAAAGCAATTCCATGGGCAGGGGCGGCAACGATGCTGAGTGGAAGCAGAGCAAATGCAGTTTCCGGTGGTTTAGCGTGTTTTCTCCCATTGCCTGAAAAGGTCGATTGGCCGATTTGGTTGCATGGCTGGTTTGATCTGAGCTCCAATCGGCGGGGTATAACACGATCTGCGGAGGTAGGCGAGGCAAACCATGACCGTTATGAATGGAACAAATCATTAACGGAACATGCAGTTGCTAAAGCATGGGCGATATTGATGGTTCAGGTTGCTGGGGATGCAGAGCATAATGTTGAGCCATATAAGCTTTGGCCAACAGAAGAATTTCCAGACGATATAAATCAAGCGCTCATTCTAGGATTTTACCGGGTTGCTGCTTCATTGCCTCTAATTAGAGGGCTTAATTCTGATGGCTATCATTGGTACAGACTTAACGACGGCGTGCTCGATTTGTCGCAAACGTGGCATAGTCATCTAATAGAGCCATTTATAGCGGAGGGTTGGTCAATCTGTATTCCCCCTTTGAATGACTTTGTAAAACAAGGTTTTGATGAAGCAGACGAAACAATATCAAGTTTAACGCCTGCATGGTTACGTGACTATTTATTAGAAGTTGACATTACGTTGGACATTGCCTGTGAGCTGGACGAAGCTCCAAAGCAAATGCTCAGAAATAAAAAGTGGATTTATTCGTTAGCGAAATTTTGTTCAGGTGGAAATTTTAATTCTTTAGCCAACTTACCCCTTGCAATACTCAGTGATGGCTTGCTGCATACATACACTGCATGTGGAACTATTTTTATATATGACGAATATGAACATTTTCGAATCTTGCTAAATGCACTGCCGGAACGCTTGTTTGATGCTGAATATCAAGCTGCAATTGGCATTTCAAAAGCCTTCGATAAAATTAAAGTTGTAACATTTGATCTTGATGATTTTCTAGACTGGGTTCCTGAAATATTAGCAAAGGGAAATCCCGATATTTCATGGCTATGCGCGTTTTTTGATTATCTTGAACGACAAAACTCAGATGTTATTAAAGTTAATGCCGATAAAATCAAAGGATTGGAAGTAGTTCCCGATCAGTTCGGAAGTTTTCGGGCAATGGGATTAATTGATACGCCACTTATAACGCATAAAATTGAGGATAAGCGTCTACTCGATGCATTGACTGCCCTTAAAATTCCTTTGCTTGAAGGGTCATCTGAGCTAATACAAATAATTGATCGATTTATCTCAAAGCATAGCGGATTTGTATGGCAACTAACCCCGAATGATATTGGTTTCAATCTCAAAGATCACGCTGAGAGCGATACTTTTGACGACAGTGTTTTAGATGACAGAGATAACGTGCTATTTCCCTTGCTGAACTTTCTCGCTTCAGATAAAAGCTGGTTAAAATCTGATGACAGTCGCCTCCCTTTTCTACAGCAATTAAGATTTTTGCCTACTACCAGTGGTCAACGAATAAATGCTGAGGAGCCTAATGCTTACATACCTGGATCATTTCAACCGCCAACAGGTTTTGAAGGAGAATATCAATTAATTGATACAGGGGAAAATGATCAATGGCGAGCATTATTTTCAAGCCTGGGCATAAAAGTCCTTAACGGCAGAACCTTTGTTGTTGACGCCTTGTTGCCGGCTTTTTCATTAAGTATCACGAAAAAAAAATGTTATAGCCTGCTTGTCTGGCTTCGAGACGAATACCAACTAATAGCGCGTGACCTGAATGAAAACGAGCGAGCACAACTTCATCAACTGATTCGCAATACTCCCATATTGCCAATTAGTGGCGGAGGTATGGGGGCGCCATCTGAAGTTTATCGACCCAATGCTAGCGAACCAAAAAAAATTTTTGGTAGTCGGGTTCGTATTCCTGATAAACAATTCTTTTCACCCAATATAGATCTTTGGAATAAGTTCTTTGATGAATTTAGACTTCCATGGAAGCCCTTAGCACCTGATTTGCTAAATGAAATTCGAACTTTAGCAGACATTTCCCATGAACATAGTGTTTCTGCAGTACGTATGCCACTTAAGAAGCTGATAGCGCATATTAGCGATAATTGGCTCGATCTTGCAGATATAAAATGTGCAGACAACAAAACTTTTTCGGCAACGCTAGCAGAAATTGATTGGTTACCTGTAAGGGCTCGCGTTTAAAAAAGACCGGGCTCGCAATTATCCCGTTTTTCGGCTCGAATTAGCTGCGACTGAAAATCCGGCCCGGCTCACATTAAATGCCACTGAGCTTGCATTTACCCGCACGGGCTTGCAATCGATTTTCTCGGGCTCAAATTATCTGCAACTATCGCAGGCGTCAAATGGGCAGCCCGGCCCGCAGCATTTTCTCTCGCAACTCTGTTGCCCGCACCGGATCCAGCGTGTTGTTGAACAATGCTTTGATGTCGGCGGACTTCGTATCCAATTGCTCCATCAGGTCCTTGATACGGTAGCCGTGCCGGGTCAGCGTGGGTTCCAGATCATCAATATGGCGGGACAGAATGGATTCGACGACTTCAACCGGAACAGGTTTCTCGCCCGCCTGATAGCCGGCTTCGAGCGCCAAGGTCAGGTGCAGTTGGATTTGCAGCGGCGTGCGCAGTTTGGCGGCTAACAGCTCCAAAGCATCGTCAGTCAGCATGGGATCGGCTTCGGACTGGCCGTCGGTGCAGGTTGTGAGCAGCCACTGGATATATTCGCGCTGATGGCCAGCGATGCCGTCCAGAGAAAACACATCAGTGCGGTAGCCAATCTCCTCCATGGTGGGTTTGCGCAGATCATTGCGCAATTTGGGGTGTCCTGCCAGCACGATCGACAGCCGGCCATCGCCATCCTCGACCAATTCCATCAGACGCTTCAGGCCGGTCAGGGTATGGCCATTGAGATCATGGGCTTCGTCCACGAACAGCGCCACCGGCCGTTTGTTCTTGCGCACCAGCTCTCGCAGGTCACGCTCGCGTTTTTCGCCCTGGCTGGGGATGCGCACGTTTTTTTCGGTAGACAGGTCGTAAAATAGGGCCGCAATGAAAGTGGCCAACTTGATGCGGTGTTTGTCGACGGCCAATGACCTGGAAACGGTTATTTTCTTCTCCTCTTCCAGTAGCCGCTGAAGCCGACGCAGCATCACTGTTTTGCCGCTGCCGACCACACCGCAGAGCGCAATGAGCCGCCCTTCATGGATCGCCCCGCGGATGTCCTTCATCAGCGCCTGGTGGTGGGCGGTTTCATAATAGCCCGCTTGGTTAAAGGGCCTGGCCAGCCCGTAATACTGCATCACTTCAACCCGCATGCTGTGCTCCTGTTTTATCTCGGAAATAATCCCTGACTTTCGCCAGCACAATCCGGCGTGTCAGCGTTTCGGCCAGAACCTGGTCGATGAAGGCTTTATCCTCGGGCGGCAGTTTGGCCAGCGGTGTCGCCAGCTCGTCGGCGATGGCCAGCTTGGCGGCAACAACCGTTGGATAGTGGTACTCGTGCGCTTCGGCATCGAACGGTTGCCGAGGCATCGTTGTCGGGAGCTCTGGCGCCGCTAGGCGTACATCGTTGCCGGACAGCGCCGCAATCGGCAAGCCGAGCTGAGCCGCCAATGAACGGATGCGGGCGGCACGCTGATCGGCCTTGCTGCGTTTGAATGCCCGGTAGCGATGCAGCGGAATCGGTCCTGAGACCGGTCGGTACGGTCCGAAGCGTTCGCCGTCAAATTCGACAAACAGCTCGTCGTCGAACAGGCCCCAGAGCAAGACAACCGATTCTCCTGCCATGGCGGATTCTACCTCATACTGGGTGCCATCAATACTGAGACGGGCATCGATGCCGACCTTACGCCGTTCCGGTTCGCGGGCGAAGCGGCAGAACTGCTCCCAAGTGCACATTTCGCGCAGCCCTTCGGCGGGCAGATGGGTCAGCCAGTCATCAATCCGTGAGTGCGCTTCGGAACGATGCCGCTGGGCGTTGTAGTTCAGCAGGTAGCGCAGCAGCCATTCGTTGGCCTGTTGCTCGGTTTCCGGCTTGTGAAAGTGATAGAGGGTTTCGTAGGCTTCCTTGACCGTCCGGAACGGGCGCTCGACCTTGCCTTTGGAGCGGGCCGTGGTGCGCGTGCCGTCCTTGCCAGCCGGCAGATGCGTCTGCCAGTCGATGCCAAGCGCCTGCATCACGTTCTGGAACACCCGGCTTTTCGCCACCGGTCCGTTGTCCAGGTAGATCATTTGAGGTCGTCCCTGAAAGGGATAGGCGGCGTCGGCCTTGGGCGCCATGGCATTGAACAGAAAGCGCAGCGCCGACTCCGCGTCTTCGCCGTAGATGCAGCGGTATTCCTGATAAGCGGCGCCGCTGCGGTCGTCGACCACGCTGAACAGCGCCAAGGTGGGCTGGCCTTTGGCCGGGTCGATCCAGTCGGGTTTGTCGATATGTTTGAGATCCGACGGCGAAATGTCGAACTGCCAGCAGTCATTGCTGTGTTCGGCCTGGAAGCGGACAGCTGCCGGCTCGCGGGTCAGGCGAGGCTGATCAAGACGCCAGAGCGTCAGGTAGCGGTTCACGGTGGGCCGCGTCAGCAGGCCCTTGGGTGCTTGCACCAAGCCTTCGGCAGTCTCCACGCCATAGTCCTCCAGCAGCTCGATGGCCCGCCGGGTGGACAAGTGTCGGCCGTTCTTGTTGGTAGTCCTGAGCTTGAGTGCGGCAATTAGTTCGCAATAGCGTTCCAGCTCGGAGCGAGGTAGCTTGCGCGGTTTGCCGTAATCGGCCCGGTGCGCGGAGCGCGGTTTATTGACGTGGTTCAGCGCCCGGTAGACGGTGCTGGACGATATGCCGTAGAGACTGGCGACCGCCGCCACCTGGGCGGCCCGCTCCGGACTTTTCGGCGGCAATTGGTCCAGCCGTTGCCGCAGCCGTAACAGCGAATCGGCCGGGATCAAGTCAGGTCTCGGCGTGAGGCTTGGCGAGTGCCCGGTAAACCGAGGCACGGCTGACGCCGAGCTGCCGGGCGATTTCGGTGGCACCGAGCTGTTGTTGATCGCGTAGCGCCTTGATCGCCTGGCTGTCAACGGAAGGTTTTCTGCCCTGGTAAACGCCCCGGGCCTTGGCCGCCGCAATCCCTTCCAGCTGCCGTTCGCGGCGCAGATTCGTTTCGAACTCGGCGAATACCCCCAGCATATCCAGGAAGGCCTTGCCGGCCGCGCTCTGCGTATCGATCGGCTGTTCCGTGGCCCGTAACGTGACGCCGCGCTCCTTGAGCGCGTACACGATGTCCTGCAGGTCCTTGATGCTGCGGGCCAGCCGATCCACGCGGGTAACGACCAACGTGTCGCCCTTGCGCAGAAACTCTAGCAGTAATTCTAATTCAGTTCGACCGGTGCGGGCGGTACCCGACGCTTTCTCGGCCCGGATCACTTCGCAACCCGCCGTGCGCAACGCTTGTTCCTGAAGGGAGTAATCTTGATCCGCGCTGGAAACGCGGGCGTAACCGTAAATAGCCATGAGTCCTGATTTGTCTCGCTAGGGTTTAGACCCTGGCACAATAACAGCTAAAATGTGCCAAAACAACCCTAATGAGACACTTTTTGTGTTTCATGCCACTGTTCCGTTTGAGTATACCCATGTTACATTGGTAACTATCAGCTCATTGCTGCCGGCCATACCGTTTTGTCTCAGATCGGCGTTGATGGCCAATGGAACGGCAACGTCTTAGACTGATGTTTTCAACAAGCTCTGAATAAGCGGGCATGATACTGAATCGGTATTGCTAGCGCAGCTCTCGACCAAATTAGACAAAGCCGCTTCCATCGTGCGCAAACCTTCGATGCGTTCATGAATTAGAACAAGCTTTCTGAGCGCAATTTCTCTGGCTTCCTGGCAATGTCGCCCTTCCTCAAGACTCAATAATTCTGCAACCTCATCGAGCGAAAAGCCCAGCTTCTGACCTTCCTTAATAAACCGCACTCGCTGCACGTCTTGTTCAGCGTAATGCCGGATGCCCTTGAGTGGCTTGGCAGGCTCCACCAGCAGGCCGCGTCGTTGATAAAAACGGATCGTTTCGACATTGACTCCGGCTTGTTTCGCCAGAGCACCAATCGTAAAACTTTTTTGTATCATAAGCTTGACTCCGTACATAAGTACGGTGCCTATACTACAGGAATCGCTAGAAAAGAGGTATTCATCATGAACTCCAGACAAACCCTGATTGCGAGCGTTCTGGCCGGGATAGGCGCTAGCTTATGTTGTGTTGCTCCTTTGGTATTGCTGAGCCTTGGCATTGGCGGGGCTTGGGTAGCAACGCTGACGGCTTTCGAATCAGTGCGCCCGGTGTTCATGGGCTTGGCATTGCTTTTTATCGGCCTGACGTTTCGTAAGCTGTATTTGACGCCTCAAACCTGTGAATCCGGCAAGCCCTGCGCCGATGATGAAGTTATCCGCAAGCAACGCTTCATTTTTTGGGGCGTGACCCTTCCTTTATTGGGTTTGTTGGCATTTCCATGGTTTGCTCCACTGTTCTATTGAGGAAAAATCGATGACAACTAGAACCTTTATGTCTACTTTGGCGTTTGCCGTTACCTGCGGATCGGCACTGGCTGCCTCTCGTGCGGTCACGCTCGATGTACAAAACATGACCTGCGCCGTCTGCCCGATTACGGTCAAGAAAGCGCTTGAACATGTTTCCGGTGTGCAACAGGTTTCGATCGATTACGCCAGTAAAACTGCGACGGTACAATTCGACGATACGCTGACCACAGCGGACAAACTGACGGAAGCAACCAAGGCCGCCGGTTATCCATCCTCTATCAAGAAGGAAAATAAATGAACACCCTCATTCTCGAATCGACGATCACCTGCCCACACTGCGGACACGCCGAAACGGAAACCATGCCGACTGATGCCTGCCAGTTTTTCTATGAATGCAAGTCCTGCGGTACACTGCTAAAGCCAAAGCCGGGGGATTGCTGCGTGTTTTGCTCTTACGGTTCGGTTAAATGTCCGCCCATCCAGCAACATAACTCTTGTTGCGCCGGATAGGATAGAAACCTCAGGCTAAACGGGACAGGCTGTTTAATGGTTTGATCGCCTGTCAGTTTACCGCTTCGCATCAATGATGGATTGATCTGAAGCCTGAATTTCATTTGCAATTAGAATGAGCCTGCGAAAATGGAATGCAAGCCCGTGCGGATAAATGCAAGCTCAGTGGCATTTATTCTGAGCCGAGTCGGATTTTCAGTCGCAGCTAATTCGAGCCGAAAAACGGGATAATTGCGAGCCCGTCTATTTTCAAACGCGAGCTACTACAGTTACCCGCCGTACCTACCGAAGCAGCTAGATATGCGGCTAATTATTCGGGCTGGCAGTACTCACTTTGGAGGCCAGACCAAATAGTACCATCTCGGCTTGCAAATATCGCGTCATCTAAATATCCAGTATTAGACAGCCAGGAATTTAGAGAAGAAATGGCGGAAGCATTAGGACTTAAAACTGATGTAACGATTGTTGATGTAATGGAGCATTTTGCCATAGTCCGGGATTTACCAAATCCGACTACCGAAGCTGAACTTGATATGATCCGCCGTTGTGCTTTTGATGTATACAGGTTTATTGGTCGGCAGTCTGATATTCTTTGGGCGTTAAACAAAGCAAACTCAGTGGCCATATCAGAATTATCTCCACAGCGCTGTATTCTTATAGCTGATAAATGGTGGCTACCCACCCGATGTTTTTTGCATTTACCCTTTGCGACAACTTGGGCAGCTTCTTTAAAGGATGAATTTCCCAATAATGATCAAGCACTGCGACTTGGCTTGGAACGTCTAGGTGTTCGTCAAACTCCAGAACTTGATGATTGGCGCCAAATGTTGATCGATTTAGCTGAAGCCGCTGATTATAACGTTTTGAATTCAGATGCTCTAAATCAGGCGCGACGTGTAATTAGACAGTTGCGTTCTGCGCCACCGGAATGGCTTGAAAGAAACGATATTTTAGTACCTCTTGAATCAGGTAAATTGCAGAATGCCTCTTTATCTTTAATTCCGGACGATTCGAGATTGAAGAAGGTCGATTGCAAAACCGCCTTACCATTGATTGAGGACAATAATGATGCAATTGATGTTGGCCGGTATTCTGGAGCACGATCCCTCCATGCTGAACTTCAGGATAGGTTAGCAGTACCACCAAAACTTATAGGGAATCAGGATTTTGCAAGAAAAATTCAATATCGAATTAGATCCCGAGAGTTTCGGGAATGTCTAATTCGTATTGCATATGAAGAAGCTTTAGCGAAAAATGACGCCGATCCAATGGAGGTTGTAAATAACCCAATTTTTGATAGCCCCAAAAAACTTGAAATTTGCATTACATCAACCATTCAAATAGAAAGTGTTATCGACTTAGCTGGGGAGGAAATTGTTGCTTTCGAAATTTCTGATGCCTCAAGTTTTTTGGAGAATGAAACTAATTATTCTAGGCTGTGGCTAAAAGATCGTAAATCTCTCCGCCGTATGTTGGATGAATTAGTCAGAACTATTTGTGAGCTTTGCCAGCTTTCTGATCAACTACGATTAAGTCGAATTCTTGAAAAAGAGCCTGAGGACATGTCCAGCGTTTTGGACGAAGACGAAGTAGCAATAATTCCAACCGGCCAATCACTGGATTTAGGCGACAATGAAGATGATTCCCATGAATTTAACGAAGCATTATACGAAAAAGATACAACCTCGGTAGAACAAGATATTCAGCATGATAATAGTGAAGTCCAGAATATTTTTGTCGGCGAAAATTATGGTTCTGGGATGGAAGATGTGGTCGAAAATGAATCCGAGCCAGTTCCGGTTTTGCATCGCCATTCCCTGTCACAATTTAGTCGTGGCGCTTATAGAAAATTCAGAGCCAGGTCTCAATCTACAAGCTCAAGTACCCGAGGGGGGACTTCGGACTTTTCCGAATATCAACCCTCTGACCAGAACTCCCCGCCAATTGAAGCAGGGCATGGCAGCAGCACCTCTTGGGTGGAAGGGTTAAATAAGGAATCGAGTAAGTCCAATCAAGCTCGCCTTCGCAGTTATGTGCATGAAAAAGAGCAAAGCGATTATGATACTGAACCAACTGAATCCGCGGCCAAGGATATTGGTGACGCAGGCGAATCTTTCGTAATGAATTGGGAAATGAAAGCCGGTCGTACTCCCAAGAAAATGCCTATCAATAACGAGGGCTACGATATCGTATCTGAAAGCCAAGAAGGACTTCGTTATATAGAAGTTAAGAGCATTGATGGTTCTTGGGGGGCAAGAGGTGTGGGTGTTACCCGTGCTCAATACGATACAGCAATTAAATTTGGTCCAAATTGGTGGCTTTATATAGTCGAATACGCTAAAAATGAAGCACGATCAGTTGTAACGCCCATCCAAAATCCCTTTCATCTTGCTACTGAATTTCGATTTGACGCTGGTTGGAGGGATTTTCATTCTGATCCTATTCCTCAAACACAACCAAACAGCAAACCAGAAGTTGGCGCACAGTATGATCGGGATAATTCAATTGTTACGATTTTAGAAGCTTTCCAGCGCGGCTTATTATGGAAAGTCAAAATTAAATTAGCAGACGACTCGACTACTACAGTTCCCTGGAATCCAAGCTGGCGGAGATTATAATCAATGGCTCGAATGATTCCCGAACTTAATGACACCGCCTTAAATCTGGTGCCTTCTGCGGCAGAACGTTCAGTTTATTGCTCACTTAGAGATGGCCTTAAGAACGATGTGCTTGTCGTGCACTCTCTTGAATTAGTTGTCAACTCCGCAAATGATGGCCCCAAAGACGCGGAAGCTGATTTCGTTATTTTTGATCCAAACCGAGGAATTTTGGTCATTGAGGTTAAAGGCGGCGGGATCAAATTTGATGCTGTTGAGCGCCTATGGTGGTCAATAGATCGCCATAAAAAGCTGCATTCCATTAAAGATCCATTTCGCCAGGCAAAAAACGCTAAACATGAAATTCTTAGAAATCTCAAGGCTGAAAAAGGCTGGGGAGCAACTGAAATGCCTCGCATTACCCTGGGCCATGCCGCAGCATTTCCCGATCTACTTGATATTAATCCACTTGTTTCTCCTGAACGACCGAGTGAAATCATTGGTAACCGGGCCATCATTAATGATGCATCTGGCTGGGTAAGCCAAGTATTTAATTTCTGGAGCAAAGGTAGCTATCAAACCCAACCTTTAGGGCAGAGGGGAATGCGGATTATCGAGTCTCTCTACTGTCACAGTATCAGAGTTGACGTGCCGTTAGCACTAACTATTGATCAAGAGTTCCGACGCCAAATTGAACTCACTGAGCGTCAGGGAAGAATTTTGCGTAGTTTTCGTTATAGAAAGCGTGCTGCCGTTTCCGGCGGCGCAGGAACCGGGAAGACCCTCCTTGCCTTACAGCATGCAAAATTACTGGCTTCACAAGGTATAAAAACACTTCTGGTCTGCTATAACAGAGCTCTTGCTGATTTTCTGAAATGGGAAACACAAGGTCTGGAAAATTTGCATGCCTTATCCTTTCATCAGCTGTGTGATTGGCGAATCAAAGTTACAGGCCAATATTTACTTGAAGAAGCCAAACAAGCTTATCCGGGAAGTTCATTATTTGATCTACAAATGCCCTATGCGCTTTCCAGATCGACCGAGCTGGACAAATTTCGATACCAGGCAATCGTAGTAGATGAAGGACAAGACTTTGGCGACGAATATTGGCTGCCGATTGAATTGTTACTGGACGATGAGGAAGATGCTTACCTTTATATATTTTTTGACCCTAATCAAGCCGTCTATCGGAATGCATCAACATTTCCTATTCAGGACCCGCCATTATTGCTAATTGAAAACTGCCGCAATACCAAAAATATACACGAGTTAGCTTATCAGTATTATATTGGCGATGAAGTTGATCCACCGGATATCGTAGGGGCTCCCCATGAGATATTAGAAGCCAGGGGATTGAATAAACAAGCAAAGCTAATCAAAGATAAAGTCTCTGAATTAATCACAAAAGAGCAAGTGGCTCTTCATGACGTGGTTGTTTTGGTTCTGGCCAACCAAAAGGATCATTATTATCAGGCATTGCAAAATGCCGGTTGTCCAAGCGGCTCCAATTGGAGCTTTGAGTCCCTATGGCAACCCAAAACTATCTTAGTTGATACGGTGAAAAGATTTAAAGGACTTGAGAGCGCTATCGTTTTGTTTTGGATTGGAGATCAGATCGATATAGAAACCAACAAGGAGCTTATATACGTAGCTCTGTCGCGAGCACGATCAAGACTTTTTCTAGTGGGAGATATAGGGAAAATTTCACAGTTAGCCAGAAAACGCGGATGTTCCCGGTGACGAACTGCCCATTATTGTGTATGTGATAAACCGCATTATCATACATAGTTCCAGCGACAAATTGCCGAATATTCCAGGTGTAACAAACATTTGATAAAACCGGTGCATGTTCTTATCTTGATCGTGTCGTTCCACATAGATGCAATTCATGGCTCACCTCAAATATCCGCTACCAACTTGCTCAACCGCTCCTGCCCCGCGTGTGTGTAAATCTGCGTCGTGGCAATGCTTTCGTGTCCCAGCAGCGCCTGAATATCCACCAATTGTACATCCTTTTCCAGCAGCCGCGTGGCATACGTATGGCGGAGCTTGTGCGGCGTCACCTTCTTGTCGATGCCGGCCTTGTCGATCAGCTTTTTTAAATAAGCGCGGGTCGCATGGGGTCCGGGCGGTTTGTCGCCGGGCTTTTTGGCGAACACGTAATCCTCCTGGGTCTTGCCGGTCAACGATAGCGCCAGTACCCGGCCGAACGCTTCCGGCAATGGCACTTGCCGCTCCTTGTTGCCCTTCCCTATCACCCGGACGTGCTTGGCCACGCCATCGACCACGCGGATATGCTGCACTTTCAGGCCCAGGGCCTCGCTGATGCGCAAGCCGGACTTCTGGATCAGCTCAAACAGCAGCTCATAGCGCCGGCGCACGCCCATCGAAAACTCGCGGCTGCGGCCGAAGACGTTATCGGGAATGTCGTCATAGTTTCGAGTGGCCTTCATCAGCGCCGTCTGCTCTTCGGTTTCCAGCCACACCGGCATGCGGCGCGGGCGTTTCGGCTTTTCGATCTGGTAGATGGGATCTTCAGTCACCTTATTATTGCGCTTGGCCCATTTGTAAAAGGTGGCCAGGCAGGAAATATTGCGGGCGATGGTATGGGCCCCGACCTTTTCTTTGGCCTGGTAGGCCACGTAATTTTCCACATCGGAAGGCTTGGCCATAGTCCAGGTTAAATTGGCCAGTTCCAGCCACTTATTCCAGCGCTTCAAATCGGAAGCATAGCCATAACAAGTATTCTCGCTGTAGCCCTTAGTGAATTTTAAAAACCCGATAAAGTCTTTTCTGACTTCGTCGAAGGAAGTTTCAATTGGATCGTTCATCTCGTCTCCATTCGGCTGTTCAAAACCTGTTCGGCCTTATTGGACTAGCGGGAGCATTTGAACAGAAACTTACGGTTTCGCCATCGGTTTCCAGTTCATAACCGTAAGTTGCTGTACTGATCTCCAATCAAAACTGGAGTTAAATCCGGCCTTCTTCAATAGCCTTATAATAAGTTCGCCGCCCGATACCGACTTCAGAAACCGCTTTGCTGACACTTGTGCCATTGTCGACCAGCTTTTGCACTTGTTGTAGCTTGGCTTCGTTAATTGGCCTACGGCCTTTGTATTTTCCATCCGCTTTAGCGATTTCGATGCCTTCCCTTTGGCGTTCCAACATAATGCCTCTTTCAAATTCAGCAATAGCGGCCAGCATGGTGAGCATCAGTTGCCCAGTTGGAGATTTAGTATCTAAATTAATATTGAGGACTTCAAGGTCAGCGCCTTTCTGTTTTATCGCTTCGGCTATGTTCAACAAATCCTTGGTTGATCGCGCTAACCGATCCAACTTTGTCACCGTAACGGTATCGCCTTTTCGAATGTAAGCGAGTAATTTTTTTAACTCGGGACGATCAGCATTACTTCCCGATACTTTTTCCTTGAAAATCTCATGGCAATCCGCCTTGTTAAGTAATTCCAACTGAGCAGCCATATTTTGCTCCGTTGTGGATACTCGGCAATAGCCGATTTTCGATGAAGTCATGTTGTTTTGGTTGTTTTGTGCATATAGAATATGTGCAAATTATAAGCTGTGCATTTACCGCAATTCAACTACAAATGCACAAAATAGCGCCTATTTTGCGTGTGCAGTTAGATCAAGATTCAAATGCACAGCTTTTGGAACCCGAGAGCACCAAAAATAGGTGTCATTCAAAAACAACATCCGTTTTTCCAGGAATTCTAACTATCGCCAGTTTCTTGAAGAACTTTGTACCAATCAGCGAGTGCCGTTATCGATGACTACCAGTGAAGGTTTCTTAAACCGACGGCAACGCTACCAGTCCATTAAGCTGTCACAGGATTTCTCAGATGAAGAGATGGCCAGAGACTGGACACTTTCCGATGCCGACAAAAAGGAAATCAGCAAATACCGAAAAAATTCCCGGACATTTATTGCCATCCAGTTAAGCGCGTTACGCTTGTATGGTCGCTTTCTGGCCGAAGTCAATAGCCTGTCACCCCGCATTGTCAACTATCTCAACAACCAATTGGGTTTGCCGCCTTCGCTAACAGTAGCAACGCCGGATCGCGAAGCGACGTTATCTGAGTACCGAAAAAATATCCTGAATTATCTGGGCTTTGCCAAATACGACGATGAAGCCCAGTCTCGATTGCAAAAATGGTTGGAACAACAAGCTTTACAAGCACATCTGCCCGACGAGCTATTCTTGCGGGCCGAACGCTATCTTTTAGCCGAGCGTGTGGTATTACCAGGAAGCAGTGTGTTAGAGCGGCTGATTATCAGCGTTTGCTCTGAAACACATGAACAGTTATTTAAAATCTTGTGCGACAGGCTTACGCCAGAACTGAGAACAGCCATTGATAATCTGTTGGTCGTGCATCCCGGTGAACAACGTTCATTATTCTACCTGTTGAAAGAATATCCGCCATCAGCCACGATTTCTTCGATCCAGAGTTACCTGGAACGATACCGGAAACTTGAAGGAACAGGCATTAGTAAACTGGAAGCGCAGTGTGTCGATCCCGCCTTTATCGATTATCTTTACAAACTCGCCCGCCGCTACAGCGCAAGAGACATCAAGCGTTTTAAGGAACCCGAACGCTACGCCATGATGGCCTGTTTTCTTCTGGAAACCCGTAAGGCTTTACTGGATTACCTGGTCAAAATGCACGACCAGTTCATCATGGACATGTTGCGAAAAGCGAAGCACATTCATGAAATGAAACACCGAGAGTTTCGTAAACGTCAGAAAAAAGCCATTGATACGGTACTCGATACCACCCAGTTGATTGTCGATTGGCCGGACGACAAACCTTTACATAAAACGGATCTATGGCAACAGGTTGGCGAGAAGCAGTTGTTGGAATCCATGACTGATCTGCATAACTTCAAGCGGCTAGAAGAACGTGGGTATGGTGATATTTTGTTGGGACGTTACCCCAGCTTGCGCAAATATTTTGCCGAATTTATTCAGTTGCCATTCGCCGTAAAATCCGGCACCGAGCCACTAATGAATGGGATTAACCTGGTTCGTCAGTTGGATGCCGGTACTCTCAAGAAGATACCCGATAATGCCCCGATAGGATTTATTCCGCATGAGCTTCGCCGCTCATACAAGGATCAGGACGGCAATATAAAGCGTAATGCCTGGGAACTAGGGCTTGCGATTGCCATGAAAGAGGCGTTTCGCTCCGGCGATTTATATCTGCCGCGAAGTAAACAGCATGTGTCGTTCTGGGATCTCATGCTGGATGAGCGCCACTGGCAAGCCAGCCGAGAGGCTTCGTATGATATGCTTCAGCAGCCTTATCAGGATGCCGTTAAATCTGTCCTGACATTACAATTCCATGAGGCCGTTGCTAAAGCTGAAAAAGGTTTTGGCCTCGATACGTTCGCAGAAATCAAGGATGGCAAATTGAGGCTGAAAAAAGACGACAAAGCCGAAATCCCCGATGCCGTCATCAAGCTGCAAAAAGTCATTGATGCCAGTCTGCCACCTATTCGAATTGAGCAGCTACTGATGGAAGTGGATCGGCAAACAGGGTTTAGCCGCCACTTTATCCCCCTACAGCAACACCAGTCCAGACCGGCAAATTTTTACAAAACGCTGATTGCAGCGATGATCTCACAGGCAACCAATCTCGGTGTGGTCGCCATGAGCGCCAGTGTTAAAGGTGTGACCTTGGATATGTTACGGCACGTCTTACAATTCTATGTGCGCGAGGAAACCAACAAAAATGCCAGTGCCGAAATTGTCAATCAGCATCATCAGTTGCCGTTCAGCGGGATTCATGGCTCGGGTACGGTCTCGTCATCCGATGCTCAGCGTTTCAAAATCAGGGCCGACACCCTGCTAGCCTCTTATTACCCAAGGTATTACGGATATTATGAGAAAGCGATCGGAATTTACACCCATGTGTCCGACCAATATGCCGTGTACAGCACCAAGGCTATATCCTGTAGCCCCAGAGAGGCGTTGTACGTCTTGGATGGCTTGCTGGAAAATAATTCTATCCTGAAAATCCGGGAGCACACGACGGACACCCACGGCTATACCGAAATCGTATTTGCCTTGTGCTACCTATTGGGTTATTACTTCATGCCCAGAATTCGCGACCTAAAGGATCAACAGCTCTACAAAGTAGATCGGAACGTCAATCACGGCATCTTCAACCCCTTGCTCAACAAGACGGCCGATATTGATATTGTCGAAGAGCAGTGGGAAGCGATGATCCATGTTGCCCAATCTCTCAAGGAACGGACGGCGCCGGCGCATGTGATTGTTCAGCGCTTAACCAATAGTTTTCCAGCCGACCGACTTTCGAGGGCGTTTACCAATCTGGGGCGGATCATTAAAACGGAATATATCCTGCGGTATATCACGGACAAGCCGCTTCGCCGAACCGTTCAATTGCAACTCAATAAAGGGGAATATCGGCACAAGCTGCCACGATGGGTTTTCTTTGCCAACCAGGGTGAATTTACCACCGGTGATTACGAGGAAATCATGAATAAAGCCAGTTGCTTGAGCTTGGTGTCAAATGCGATCTTGTACTGGAATACGTCCAGAATTAGCGAGATTGTCGAGGACTTGAGAAACCAAGGGGAAATAGTGGACGACGAAACACTGGCTCATATCTCTCTATTGCCATACAAACATGTACTTCCGAACGGAACTTATTTTATTGAAGAAGAGTGAGTGTATATTCTTGATCAAACCTGGCACTTTTTCCAATTCCAAAGCAGCCGCTGGAAATGATGTCTACTGATCGGAAGCAGTCGGCCAAAACCGGTCATTGATGATGTCGGCGTAATTTTTCGTCCGTCACTCCAACGAACGGCCGCTTTTGGGCGAGCAATTTTGTATCGTCGTCAACTCAACTCGGCCAAAACCCGCCGCTCGGAGTAGCTATCCGATTTTAATAATTAAGGCACCATGTAACCCAATCGGCTGTCCGGTATTCGGCTTCGTTTTGGGTCGTCGTTTGATGGCTCTAGGCTCAATACGTCCAGGTCGGTTGTCAACCAACTGTTCAGCCACTAAAAGGAGCAGGCAGACCCGAGAGGAATCCGGGTGACCGTTTGCTTTCGGGTTTACCTTTGCATCCATTACGATTCATATAGAGCCAATTTCACTTTGCCCGTGGGCTAACTTGAGTCGCTGACACAAAAAACTCGACGATATCCTGACTTCGCTCGGGCCAATGTGAATGGATGTTATCACCTTCACAGTACAACGTTTTTACGCCCCCGGCACACCCTGAATAAGAGGAGCAACCATTTGCGATTTTATCCGGAATAGGATCACATTTATTACAAGCTGCCCACCAACCCACCGCTTGCTGACCATAACCAGGAAACAGGCGATCCTTGCTGCTGTGCATGATCATAACCGGCAAGGGCTCGGGGCATTTGCGGTCGCGTAAATCATCATACGCAACCCCTGCTGCGCTCGGCGCAATTGCACGTGGGATGTGTCGTGTGCCAGTCATAAACGCTAATGCCATTGCCGAAGTTCCTCCATCGGAATGTCCCGTAACATAGACCTGTTTTTCATCAATACACCACTTTTTGGCCATTAAACTGGGAATGGTGCCTAATTCTACGGTAGTGCTGGGCGATAATTCCGGGTGATCCGCATAGGCCACGATGAAACCGGCTTGGGTAGCAGGAAAAGTGAACCCAGTTGTTTTTTCGGTTTTAGCCCGATTCGATCCGGCCGGAGAAAATACCAGTAATAGTGGGTGGGCAACGGATGCATCATAATTGGCTGGTGTGCGGACATTGTATTTGATGCCATTTTCGGTTTCTTCGCCATAAGTCTCTCCAGCGTCTCCACTGAGTTGACCAGCTTTGCAAAGACGTTGCAGCATCTCAGGTCGATACACGGCCTGCCCCAATTCTACTGATTCGCCGCTATGATCCATCAAAAGCATGACAACCATTGCTAATATCGGTAAACCGAATAGCACTTTCTGCCAAGAATTGGTTCTTAAAAGATAAACCTTTAATTGAGCCATATTCATAGTCATATTCCCCCTAAGTACGTTTGACTCGCCTGTACCATTCGATCATGCCTCAGGCGAGTGATTGGGCGCTTCCTTATTCGCTAACTTCATTACAATATAAGCCAGCAACAACAAGCTTCCGATTATCACAATCTGCAGCATATAGCTTTTTCCGGGAACCGATTCCAGGCCAACAGAGAATGGAATATGAGTATCAAGACGCTTATCCTTGTCGACAATAGCGATGTGTGCCAAATAATTACCAGCACCATATTGACTAAAATCGACCATACTATCGAAAGTACCGTTTTTAACTTTTTTCGGCTGCTGATAAAAAACCCTTTGCCCTTCAGGTTCTTTGGTGATTTCGAATTCCACGCTGACATTGCGCAGACTTTTACCTTCGTAGTCGAACACCAAATTAGTTGGGCCGATTTCGGGAATGATGCTGCAATATTCCCGATCCCCTGACAGAGTCGGGGTATAGGCCGTGAAATGGACTCGTTCAAAACCAACCCTCGTAACGCAAGCATCGGCCTCGTCAGGCGCACCTCGATGCGCTTGGGCAATAGTTGGCATTAATCCGACCCAAAAGACAACAGGCAGCAGACCCAGCCACCTAATGCGCTTATAAGCCACCTTTTTTAGTTTGTTGATTGAGTTAGACATTGATTTGCCTCCACTGTGATTATGTTAAATCCGATGGTCGGATTAGAAATCAAAGGTTTCCACCTCGGAGATCAGAAACAACGGCTCACCACCGCTAGAAATCTCAACGGCATGCTGAGCTGTTTCTTGACCGCCTGGTGAATTCAGACAAGCCTTTAATTCGGCGAGCGATGGAAAATAAACCTCGGCAATTCGATGAAACTGCGCTGCAGATTTGTCTACATTGGAAAGAATCAATGAGGCGACAAATCGTGTTTTGCCGGCCAGCTTTTCGACAGCCATCGGCACATGCTCATCAGCATAACGACGTTCAAAAGTTTTTAAATCTGTTGGCGTAGGGTACATTACGATTAATTTTGCAGTTTTCATAGGAATATTGAATATTTATTTGATTGGACGTTTATATTAAATAATGAGTTAGGAAAATAGTAAAATACCAATTTTCTATGAAACAATAGGTTTTTCCTATTCAAAAAGGGGCAAACTGTGGAAATGCAACAAATTCGCTATTTTCTCGCCGTCTGCGATAAAGGTTCGTTCACTCGCGCTGCACAAGCAACCTATGTGGCCCAACCCTCGCTGACCCAAGCAATTAAGAAATTGGAAGAAGAACTTGGCGGTGAGCTATTTAGCCGAGACCGCAGCGGATGTCGGTTGACGGCTTTAGGACGTTTGGTCGAACCTTCTATACGTGAAATAGTGCGCAAGACGCAAGCTCTCAAAGCTGAGGCTGTGCGTTTCAGCCGCTTAAATACTGTGCCACTTCGCATCGGCGTGATGACGACCATTGCCGCACACCATTTAAGTCCATTCTTCACTAACTTTCAGCAAGAACGACCCCATGTAGAACTGGAATTAATTGTCGACAGTGAATGCAATCTATTGAATCAACTTGATGAAGATGGCCTGGATTTAGTTATCAGCGCACCAACATCCTTACTGGCAGAGCATTACCAGTCTTTAAAGCTTTACGAAGAACGCTATGTCGTTGTCTTCAACGACAAACACCGTTTCAATCAAATGCAACAAATTGATTTAGCGACCATACAAGCTGAACCTTACTTGGATCGCCTGAACTGTGAATTGCGTGAAACACTGAGGAGTGTGTGCCAGGGACGGCAGGTCAATCTTTATGCTGCCTATAGAAGTAATAGCGAAGAGTGGATACTGAGTATGGTACGCGCCGGCATCGGTGTTGCGCTAATGCCGGAATTCACCATCACCAAAAATGCAGATCAGATTCGAGTTCGTTATCTGTCAGATCCGGAAATTCGTCGCACCATCTGCGCTATATTCCCACCCACATCGGCCGCAAAACCCGAAGTGGCAGAAGTATTGAAAAGTCTGCGGATGAGTTTTTAAAAAATCACTGGTTAGGCAAAACTAAATCAAAAGTCCGATTATGGCGTTTAAAGGGGTTAGGAAACCTCTGATTATTGCAGTTTTTCAAGAAAAATTGACGCGCAAGCCATTGTTTTAATGGGTGCTGAAGCAATCGGCCAGAAAGCCGTCATACATGTTTCTCAATAGCTGACCTGCAAATAGGCTTGAGCAGACCTTCACCAACTCAATTTATTGTTGAAGGTTACAATGAAAAGCCCAGTTTTATTTGGTCAATTGCTTGGCAAATCAAAATCCTTTTAATATTCATACATCACGTTCTCAATACGGCGATCTGGCACTAACCATAGCAATGCGACCAGCACATAAAGTGTCAAACGGCGTTGAAAACTTTCCACTAAAGAGCGTCGAATAGTTTCCAGTTACTTTGTAGGGTTATTGATTTTCCACCGCCTTTTTTCGTTGTTTAAATCGATAGGAATCATTGCCCGTTTCCAAAATATCGCAGTGATGGGTAATCCGATCCAGCAGTGCCGTGGTCATCTTGGCATCGCCAAATACCTGCACCCATTCTCCGAAATTAAGATTGGTGGTGACGATCAGCGAGGTTTTCTCATAGAGATGACTGATGAGGTGGAATAGCAAGGCGCCGCCCGATACAGGAAACGGCAGATAGCCCAGCTCATCCAGGATGACGGCATCCATAGCGGACAGTTGCTTGGCCAGATTGCCGGCTTTGCCCTGTTGTTTTTCCTTGTCCAGTTGATTGACCAGATCAACGGCGTTGTAAAAGCGAATGCGTTTACCTTGATGAATCGCCGCAATACCAAGCGCGGTAGCTAGATGGGTTTTGCCGGTACCGGTGCCGCCGACTAAAATCAGATTATAGGCTTGATCCATAAAGCCGGCGGAGGCCAGGTGTTCAATCCTGGCTTGCGGCAAAGGCGTTTCCTGCCAGTCAAAATTCATCAAATCCCGATGTATTGGAAAGCGTGCCGCTTTGAGTTGGTAATTCAAAGTGCGTGCCTGTCGATCGGCTTGCTCGGCTTCGATCAAACGATCCAGCCAGACTTCCGGCATCACCGGTTTTTGCTGGGCCGTGTACTCGGCTTGCCATTCGCCCCAGGCAGCGGCCATGCCGAAGAGATGCAGGTTTTTCAGGCATGCCGCACGATCAATGGACATGGCGCACACTCCGTAAATCATCGTAGCGACTGCAATCGGCCACCGGTTCCAAGGTCAGTGTTGGTGTTGGCGTTGTATCCAGTGCCTTGGGCTGAGCCGCTTCGGTTAAGCGGTGCATTTCATTAAGGACAATGGCGGCACTAATGACGCCGGTTTGCAAGGTCAAGTCACAGGCCACGTCCAAGGCATCCAGGCCGCTATCGCCCAGATCTCTGGCCATCAGCAATAGATCGACAAAGGCCCGATCGCCCTGGTCTTGTTTAAGAATGCGATCGCGCACGACTTTGATCGACATCGGTAAATCCCAGGTCACAAACGGTGCCCCATGGCGAAGTGCGCCAGGTTTTTTCTCTAACACCGGCAGATAGTGCCAGGGATCGCAAATCAGTTGATCGCGACCAAATCGGCGCTCATGTTCGGCAATGACGTGTCCGTCTGCCACCATGCGCACACGATCCGAGGTTAAGCGGACTGATACCACGCTATTCGCCCATTCCGCCGGCACACTGTAACGGTTACGATCGATCCGAATCAGGCACAGTTGCGATACGCGTCGCATCTCTTCCACATAACTATCGAAGCACGCTTGAACAGGCATCAACAACGGCTTTTCTTCGACAAAACAAGCGGCGATAGTACGGGATGATTGCTCGGGGTGAGAGCGCCCAGCCAATTCGCGACAGCGCGTCGCCAACCAGGCATTAAGGCTTGCAAAGTCTGCAAACCGGGCCTTGGGCGTAAATAGCCATTCCCGAACATTGCCGACCTGATTTTCCACCTGGCCTTTTTCCCAACCCGACGCCGGTGTACAGGCCACCGGCTCAAACAGATAGTGATTGGCTAGGGCCAAAAAGCGCCGGTTAAAACGCCGTTCCTTACCCACGAAGATGGCATCCACCACCGTTTTCAGGTTGTCATACACCATGCGTTTCGGCACACCGCCGAAGAAGGCGAAGGCCTGATTATGCGCATCCAGCACCATCTCCTGGGTTTCCCGGGGATAGGCGACGACGAACATCTGACGGCTGTAGGTTAAACGAAAGTGCGCGACCTTAAGGGGCTGCTCAATACCACCGATTTCAGCCGTTTCGTGACTCCAGTCGAACTGGCAGGTTTCACCGGGTGGAAACGCTAAGGGCACAAAAGCTTGCTTGATCGTAGGGCTGCTGGATTGCTTCTTCCAGTCTTTCACATAGCGTTGCACAGCGGTGTAGCCACCCTGATAGCCCTCAACCTGCAAACATTCGTACAAGCGTTGAGCTGTGCGTCTTTGTTTGCGGGGTAACGCGGCGTCCGTCTCCAGCGATGCCTTCAATTGCACGATATGCGCGCCCAGTTTGGGGTATGGCTGCTCTGTACGAACATAAGCCGGCTCTTCAACCGTCTTCAGATGCTTGCGAATGGTGGGACGAGATAGTTTAAAAGTTTGAGCCAGAGAGCTGATTGTCTCGTTCTCGATAAAATGACGCCGTCTGATTTCGGCAATTATGTCCATGACTAGCACTCCAGGATTCTCCGGCAAAAAACCGGACATTTAACAACCTGGGGTGGAAACTTTTCAACGCTCTTTTCCCCAGGACCCTGGAAAGTTTTGCACGCCGTTTAACACATAAAGCCCTTGAGCTAACCATGGCGACCAAAACGTGCTTAGTGTCGCTATTAAGTAAATCAATGGTGAGGATTTACCCTTCCAGTCGCTACCGACAGCTCTTTTTAATAGCGAATTTGTCCCT
>Ga0208509_1000081_pt1 | contig 41151 bp, 40 predicted proteins | sample LakWasMeta7_HOW4_2_FD_183857 | JGI IMG/M metagenome (GOLD analysis project Ga0208509, IMG submission 183857) | Freshwater sediment methanotrophic microbial communities from Lake Washington under simulated oxygen tension - Sediment Metagenome... | ecosystem: Environmental > Aquatic > Freshwater >...
GTCTTAACCACGGGCTTGGTGTCCCAAGGAGGAGATCGGGGTCGTCCGCTCGGGCTCCCTTTAGCGCAATGGGAGCGGTAAGAACAATATCAGGAGGAGCCCGAAGGGCGGGGGACACGGAGCAAAATCCATACCCCGTGCCGGCAGCGGGCGACTGAGAACGTCAGCGGGCGAACCAGGTCATCTAGTCGTCACCACCACCGGACACCACCTTGCGGATGGCGTCCCCGCCAAAACCGCGACCGGCCAGAAAACGCATCTGTTTGCCGCGTTCTGCAGCATCTGTCGGCGGTTCGCCAAACTTCCTGCGCCAGACTTCGCGGGCGCGCTCGACCTCGGTAGCACGCAATTGGGCCACCGCATCCAGCACGGCTTCCGGTGCCAGCCCCTTGCCCTGCAGCTCCTGGCGAATGCGCGCCGCGCCCAGCTTGGCCGAGCGCCGGTTCAGCACCGACTCGACGACCCGCTGCTCGTTGATGAAGCCCTTGGCCTGCAATTCATCGAGCGCTTTGGCCAGGGTTCCCGGCTCTTCCTCATACTGCGCCAGCTTGCGCTCCAGCTCGACGCGGGAATGCTCCCGCGCACTCAGCAGGCGCAATGCGCGGCCTTTGAGAGAAAGCGGTGGTTGGATGGCCATTGGGAATGCACCTGCTTACGACTTCACAGCGCTACTATTGTGATAGCAACATTCGTACATTCCACGGGGGCTACTCGGCTTTTTTGCCAGATGCTTTGGGCTTGGCATCAGGCTCCGCAGCCACCGGCAGCAACGGGATACCCAAGGATTCACGGACCTTGTTTTCGATCTCCGTCGACAGGGCAGGGTTCTCGCGCAGGAACTCGCGGGCGTTGTCGCGGCCCTGGCCAATTTTTTCACCCTTGTAGGCATACCAGGCGCCGGATTTCTCCAGGATATTGGCCGTCACCCCCATGTCGATGATCTCGCCATGGCGGCTGATGCCCTCGCCAAACAGGATGTCGAACTCCGCCGTCTTGAACGGGGGCGCCACCTTGTTCTTGACGACCTTGACCTTGGTCTCGTTGCCGATGGCCTCGTCGCCCTTCTTGATGGTGCCGGTGCGGCGGATGTCCAGGCGCACGGAGGCGTAGAACTTCAGCGCATTGCCGCCGGTGGTGGTTTCGGGCGAGCCGAACATCACGCCGATCTTCATGCGGATCTGGTTGATGAAGATGACCATGCAGTTGGTCTTCTTGATGTGGGCGGTGAGCTTGCGCAGGGCCTGGCTCATCAACCTGGCCTGCAGGCCGGGCAGGGAGTCGCCCATTTCGCCTTCCAGCTCGGCCTTTGGGGTCAGTGCCGCCACCGAGTCGACGACGATCAGGTCCACCGCGCCGGAGCGCACCAGGCTGTCGACGATTTCCAGGGCCTGCTCGCCGGTGTCGGGCTGGCTGATCAGCAGGTCCTGCAGATTCACGCCCAGCTTTTGCGCGTACTGGATGTCCAGCGCATGCTCGGCGTCAATGAAGGCACACTGGCCGCCTTGTTTTTGCATTTCGGCAATCACCTGCAGGGTCAGCGTGGTCTTGCCAGACGATTCCGGTCCGTAGATTTCAACCACCCGACCGCGCGGCAGACCGCCAACGCCCAGCGCAATGTCCAACCCCAGCGAGCCGGTGGAGACGACCTGGATGTCCTCGATCACTTCGCCCTCACCCAGGCGCATGATCGTGCCCTTGCCGAACTGTTTCTCAATTTGGGCCAGTGCTACTTGCAGGGCTTTGGCCTTTTCGCTGGTCGCGGCGAGGGACTTGACGGGTGCATCCATGGAAATCTCCTTAAAAATCAATGTGGTGGCGCATTTCAACCGTTGGGATTAATCACAGGCTGGATGCTTGAACAGTAGTTTAAACGCAGTTGTTGGAATCGGTAAATACAATTTTTAGTCAGTTTGCATTACCATTTAGTCCATGACCGAACGCACGCCGCCAAACGCGGAAAGCTGGCGCCACTCCCACATGGGTCACTGGCTGCGTCTGGCACTGGAACGCTTCGACGCGCGGGTGCTGGCGCTGATGGCCCACCACGCCGGCATGCCCTTGGGGCTGGCCAACCTGGTGGCGCGCGGGCAAGTGGGCGCCGCGCATATCCACATCACCCGCCATCTGGCAACCAACGGATCGCGCCTGACCGAGCTGGCCCGCCAGGCGGGCATGAGCAAGCAGGCCATGGGCGCCTTGGTCGCACAATGCGAGGCCTGGGGCATGGTGGAGCGCACGCCCGACGCGCAGGACGCGCGGGCGCGGCAACTGCGCTTCACTGCCACCGGCCTGGCCTGGCTGGAAGCCTACCGGGCGGCGGTTGCGCAAGCCGAACTGGAACTGCGCCAAGCGGTGGGAGAAGAAGTCGCGACCGTCCTGTCCATCGGGCTTGAGGCCTACAGTGGGGCCTAGAATGACGAAAACACCCATCGCAGCGATCTGCAGCAGACACTGTGAGAACAACGAGGAGCCGACATGCGGATTTTGATCGCGGAAGACGACCAGGTATTGGCCGACGGACTGCTACGGGCACTGCGGGGCGCCGGCGCTGCAGTGGACCACGTAGCCAGCGGCTCCGAAGCCGACGCCGCGCTGATGACGAATACCGAATTTGACCTGCTGATCCTCGATCTGGGTCTGCCCAAGATGCACGGTCTGGAGGTGCTGAAGAAACTGCGCGGACGCGGCTCCTCGCTGCCGGTGCTGATTCTGACCGCAGCCGACGCGGTCGATGAACGCGTCAAGGGGCTGGACTACGGCGCCGACGACTACATGGCCAAACCGTTCAGCCTGCAGGAGCTCGAAGCCCGTGTGCGTGCCCTGGTGCGCCGCGGCATGGGCGCCACCAGCAGCAGCATCAAACACGGCCCACTGGTGTACGACCAGGCGGGCCGCGTGGCCACGATCGACGGCAAGATGGTGGAACTGTCGGCCCGTGAACTGGGCCTGCTCGAAGTCTTGCTGCAACGCGCCGGACGCCTGGTCAGCAAGGACCAGCTGGTCGAACGCCTGTGCGAGTGGGGCGAAGAGGTCAGCAACAACGCCATTGAGGTCTACATCCACCGCCTGCGCAAAAAGATCGAAAAAGGGCCGATCCGCATCGCCACCGTGCGCGGCCTGGGCTATTGTCTTGAGAAGATTCCATCCTGAGTCATTTGCTATGCATTCAGGAGCTATATACGTACATTTGACGAGGGCTAGCGGCACTTTTCACTGTAAGCCAGATGGCACAGGGTCGATGGTGTGAAAATTTTCCAGCGCGAGCAACGCAGCCTGTTCGGGGAGATCCTGGACTGGATGCTGACGCCGCTGCTGCTGCTGTGGCCCGTCAGCCTGGTACTGACCTGGCTGGTGGCCCAGGGCATTGCCGGCAAGCCGTTCGACCGCGCGCTGGAGTACAACGTGGGCGCGCTGGCCCAACTGGTCACCACCAGCAACAACAAAGCGCAGTTTGTGCTGCCCCTGCCCGCACGCGAACTGCTGCGCACCGACGACAGCGACACCGTCTACTACCAGGTGCTGGGAGCGAACGGCGAATACCTCAGCGGCGAAAAAACACTGCCACTGCCTCCTGAGGAGGAAAAACCCGCGCCCGGTGAAGTCCGCATGCGCGACGACGAGTTCCGCAGCGTCGCCATCAAGGTCGCCTATACCTGGGTCAAACTGGACCTTCCCAACAGCAAGCCGGCGCTGGTGCAGGTGGCCGAGACCATGGACAAGCGCTCGGTGCTGGCCACCGAGATCGTCAAAGGGGTGATGCTGCCGCAGTTTGTCATTCTGCCGCTGGCCGTGCTGCTGGTCTGGCTGGCCCTGGTGCAGGCCATCAAGCCCCTGAACCACCTGGAAGAACGCATCCGGGCCCGCAGCCCCGACGACCTGAGCCCGCTCGATGCGGAAGCCGTGCCGCTGGAGGTCGCGCCGCTGGTGTCGTCCGTCAACGATTTGTTGATGCGCCTGAAGGACTCCATCGCAACACAAAAACGCTTCCTGGCCGATGCCGCGCACCAGCTCAAGACGCCACTGGCGGGCCTGCGCATGCAGGCCGACCTGGCCCAACGCGAAGGGGCCAATGCGGAAGACCTCAAGCAGTCGCTGCGCCAGATTGGCCGCTCCAGCATCCGGGCCACCCACACCGTCAACCAGTTGCTGGCCCTGGCACGGGCCGAGAGCAGCGGCACCGCCATGAGCCAGCAGCCCTGCAACCTGGTGCGCCTGACCATGGACGTGGTGCGCGACTGCGTGCCGCGCGCCATGGACAAGCACATCGATGTGGGCTACGAGGGCGCTGAACCCGGCGACGAAGACGTGACGATCCAGGGTAATCCGACCCTGCTGAAGGAAATGGTGCGCAACCTGATGGACAACGCCATCAACTACACCCCCTCCAACGCCGAGAAGCCCGGCGTGATCACCGCCCGCATCCTGAAAGACCCGTTCAGCAAGGTGCTGGTGCTGCAACTGGAAGACTCGGGGCCCGGCATCCCCGCGGCCGAACGGGAGCTGGTGTTTCAACCGTTTTACCGCGTGCTGGGGACCGAGGCGGATGGCTCCGGACTGGGACTGCCCATCGTGCTGGAAATCGCCCGCCAACACCATGCCAGTGTCACCATGGAGGACAGCCGGCCCGGACAAACGCCGCCGGGCACCTGTTTCACGGTGCGCTTCGCGCAGATGGAGTAGCCCAAGCCCCTGGTCAGGGCACTAATTGCAGCTGTGCAAGGGCTTGCCGGCCAGCGCCGGCTTGAAGTCGGCCAACTGCGCTTTGATCTCTGCCGTGACGAAGGGCAACTTGAGCTGCGACTGCTTGCCTTCCTGGCGCTCCAGCAGTACCTTGGCCGTACGGATGCCGCGCAGCGACAGCTTGTTCAATTCTGCCGTGGCCTCCGCCTGGGTTGCGAAAGCACCCAACGACAGGCCAATTTCCAGGTCGGGGTTGGTCAACGCCTGCGGCACCAGTTTCATGGCCGCCAGCTCCCCCTGTTTTTTGGCCAGGGCCTCGGCATTGGCAAATTTGCCCATGTACACAATCCAGCGGGCCGGCACCGTGATGGCCTCGATTTGCCATGCGCCCGGTGCCAAGGCAGATTCCAGTACGTGGCGCAAGCTTGTCGCCTGCGCATCGTCAAACGGCCCCGCCACCAGACATTCCTTGGGAACCAGTTCGGCCTGCACCTGCGCTTCGACCCGCTTGAATTCGGCGGGCGTCAGCACCCGGATGGCTTCGGGCCGGACCTGTTGCGCCAGCCGCTGTGGCTCGCGCTGCTGTGCTGGCGCAAATCCGTAGGCCCGCAACATGCCCTCGCTCCACGCGAAATAGAGCCCGTTGGCCAGGATCAGGATCAGTACAAGCAGTCGCAGCATGGGTTCAGGATCCGTGGGAGGATGACACCGGCGTCGGGCGCACGCTGACCTCCGCACTGGAGATTTTTTTCAATCCGTTGTCGGTGTGGAGCAGCAGGGCGCCCCCGGCATCCACCCCCCTGGCCATGCCGGTCGCGCCATCGCTGCACACCAGTTCACGACCATACAGCAGATCGCGGGCATGAAAGGCGGTCCGCAACGGCGCAAAGCCTTCTTCCCCAAAGCGCAGAATGGCGCGCACCAGAGGCGCCGCAACCAGCCCCAGTGCGCGCGCCGCGTCCACCTCGGGCAAGACCTCGCACAGTGCCGCCGCCGGGGTGCGCAGGTCCTGGGCTGGGGGCAACAGGATGTTGATGCCCACACCCACCACCGCATAGCGCAGCTCGCCCACACTCATCGTCTCAATCAGGATGCCCGCCAGCTTGCGCTCGTGCAGCCACACGTCGTTGGGCCACTTGAGGCGCAGGTCCGGGTGCAGGCTTTCCACGACAGACAGGCCCACCGCCAGCGACAGGCCCGACCAGTCGGCGGGCGACAGCGGCAGCCCCAGCGAAAAGGTCAGTGAGGACAGCGCCCCCGCGCCCGTCGTATCGTCGCTCACCCACTGCCGTCCGAGGCGGCCACGCCCGGCACTTTGGTGCTCCGCCACCAGCAAGACGGGGTCCAGCTGGCCTGCGCGCGCCCGGCGCATCAATTCGCTGTTGGTGGAGTCGATCTGCGGCAGCACTTCGACCGAAAACGTCGGCAAGCGCGGCGACACCGCCTCCCAGATCGCTTCAGCCGGCCAGCGCACGGTCATTTTTTTGGAGACAGCAAGGTGCCGCGGCAGGTCTTGGCACCGCACCAGCAGGGGTGCTCGGCCTTGAGCTTTTTGGTGTAACGCTCATCCAGGATCAGGCCATAGTCGTAGCTCAGCTCTTCACCGGGCGCAATGTCGCGCAAGGCCTTGATGAAGATGCGTCCGTCCACCTCGTCGGCCTCGCAGTTGCCGTCGCAGGAATGGTTGATCCAGCGCGACGAGTTGCCGCCCACCCTGGCATCGATCACATGGTTTTCATCGATGTGAAAGTAAAACGTGTGGTTTGGGTCCTTCGGGTCGTGCGGGTGGCGCGCCTGGGCTTCCTTCCAGGTGATGATCTCGCCCACGTATTCGATGATGGTTTCACCCTCGCCAATATCCTGCAGCGCAAACACGCCCTTGCCATGCACGCCGGAGCGGCGGGTTTGAATGCGGCGGGTGTCGCCACGGGGCATTGTTTTGCTCACTTTTGCTCTCTTTTCTGCACGTCGGACAACGGGACTCAAAAATTTGGTATGGTGAACCGTATGGGCGTGCGCAGGTGCGCGCCCACGTATGCGCATGCGCGCACCTGCGCGCACGCGAGAACTGGATTGTAGTCAGATGAAAACGCTAGTCATTGCCGAGAAGCCTTCCGTCGCCCAAGACATCGTGCGCGCGCTCACGCCCACTGCGGGCAAGTTCGAGAAGCACGACGAATATTTTGAGAGCGACACGTTTGTGGTCTCCAGCGCTGTCGGCCACTTGGTGGAGATCCAGGCGCCGGAAGAATTCGACGTCAAACGCGGCAAGTGGAGCTTTGCCAACCTGCCGGTGATTCCCCCGCACTTTGACCTGAAGCCGGTGGACAAGACCAAGACCCGCCTGAACGCCGTCGTCAAACTGGCCAAGCGCAAGGACGTGGACAAGCTGATCAACGCCTGCGACGCGGGCCGCGAGGGCGAGCTGATCTTCCGCCTGATCGAGCAGTACGCCGGTGGCGCCAAGCCTCTGGGCAAGCCGGTTTCACGCCTGTGGCTGCAATCCATGACGCCGCAGGCCATCCGCGACGGCTTTGACCACCTGCGCACCGACAAGCAAATGCAACCCCTGGCCGACGCGGCACGTTGCCGCTCCGAGGCCGACTGGCTGGTCGGCATCAATGGCACCCGCGCCATGACGGCCTTCAACTCGCGCGACGGTGGTTTTTTCCTGACCACGGTGGGCCGGGTGCAGACACCCACGCTGTCGGTGGTCGTGGAACGCGAAGAGCAGATCCGCAAGTTCATCAGCCGCGACTACTGGGAAATCCATGCGTCCTTTGGCGCCCAGGCCGGTGCATACGCCGCCAAGTGGTTTGACCCCAAGCACAAGAAAGACGCCGACGACGCCGAGAAAAAGGCCGACCGCGTCTGGACCCAGCGCGAAGCGCAGGCCATTGCCGACGCGGTGCGTGGCCAGCAGGCCACCGTTTCCGAGGAAAGCAAGCCCACCACGCAAGCCTCGCCGCTGCTGTTCGATTTGACCAGCCTGCAGCGCGAGGCCAACGGCAAATTCGGCTTCTCCGCCAAGACCACGCTGTCTATCGCACAGAGCCTGTACGAGCGCCACAAGGCCTTGACCTACCCGCGTACCGATTCGCGCAACCTGCCCGAAGACTATGTGCCCGTGGTCAAGGACACCTTTGCCATGCTGGCCGACAGCGCCATGAAACACCTGGCGCCGTTTGCCGCCACCGCCATCCAGGGCGGCTACGTCAAACCGACCAAGCGCGTGTTCGACAACGCCAAGGTCAGCGACCACTTTGCCATCATCCCCACGCTGCAGGCGCCCCACGGCCTGAGTGAGGCCGAGCAGAAGATCTACGACCTGGTGGTGCGCCGCTTCATGGCAGTGTTCTTCCCCAGCGCCGAATACCAGGTCACGACCCGCATCACGACAGCGGTTGGCCACTCTTTCAAGACCGAGGGCAAGGTGCTGGTCAAGCCGGGCTGGCTGGCCATTTACGGCAAGGAAGCCGCCGACGAGGTGGCCGACGCCAAGGACGGCGACAAGGGCCAAAGCCTGGTGCCGGTGCAACCGGGCGAAAAGGTCAAAACCGAAACGGTAGAGCCCAAGGGCCTGAAAACCCGGCCCCCGGCACGCTACTCGGAAGCCACCTTGCTGGGCGCCATGGAAGGCGCAGGCAAGACCGTCGAAGACGACGAGTTGCGCGAAGCCATGCAGGAAAAAGGTCTGGGCACACCCGCCACCCGCTCCAGCATCATCGAAGGCCTGATCGCCGAGAAATACATGCTGCGCGAAGGCCGCGAGCTGATCCCCACGGCCAAGGCCTTCCAGCTGATGACGCTGCTCCGAGGCCTGGGTGTGGAAGAACTCTCCAAGGCCGAACTGACCGGCGAGTGGGAATACAAGCTGGCCCAGATGGAACACGGCAAACTCAGCCGCACCTCCTTCATGGCCGAGATTGCCGCCATGACCGAGCGCATGGTGAAAAAGGCCAAGGAATACGACCGCGACACCATCCCCGGCGACTACGCCACACTGGCCGCGCCTTGCCCCAATTGCGGCGGCATCGTCAAGGAAAACTACCGCCGCTACACCTGCACCGGCAAGAGCGGAACGGAAGAGGGCTGCGGCTTCTCGTTTGGCAAGACACCTGCCGGGCGTACCTTTGAAGTGGCCGAAGTGGAGCAATTTCTGCGCGACAAAAAAATCGGCCCCCTGGACGGCTTCCGCTCCAAGGCGGGCTGGCCGTTCACTGCAGAGATGGTCATCAAGTTCGACGACGAGACCAAGAACTACAAACTCGAATTCGACTTTGGTGATGACAAGAAAGGGGAAGAAAGCGGTGAGATCATCGACTTCTCGGCCCAAGAGTCTCTGGGCGTCTGCCCAAAATGTGGTGGCTCCGTTTTCGAACACGGCAAGAACTATGTCTGCGACCGCTCAGTCCCCACCCACGCCCACCCCACACCGAGCTGCGACTTCAAGACTGGCCAGATCATCCTGCAGCAGCCCATCGAGCGTGCGCAGATGCACAAGCTGCTGGAGACCGGCAAGACCGATCTGCTGGACAAGTTTGTGTCCATGCGCACCCGCCGTGCCTTCAAGGCCATGCTGGCCTGGGACGCCGAGGCCGGCAAGGTGAATTTCGAGTTTGCACCCAGCAAATTCCCGCCCCGCAAAGCGGCGGCAAAACCCGGCGTTGCTACTAAAACAGGAGCGGGTAACACAGCAACGACGAGGGCTAGCGCCAAGAAAGCTCCAGCAAAAAAAGCTGCGACCGCAAAACCGGCAGCCAAGGCCGCCGCCAAAACCGCCAAACCCAAGGCGCCCCGCAAGACCACGGCGGCCAGCGGCAAACTGCCCAGCGCCGAGTTGGCAGCGGTGATTGGCGCCGAGCCCGTGGCCCGCACCGAGGTCATCAAGAAATTGTGGGACTACATCAAGGCCAACGGCCTGCAGGACGCCGCCAACAAGCGCGCCATCAACGCGGACTCCAAGCTGCTAGCCGTCTTTGGCAAGCCGCAGGTGACGATGTTTGAACTGGCGGGCATTGTGGGCAAGCACTTGGGCTAAGTTTTCCCTATGGGCCGCATCCGGCGCGGTCAGTGGGTGGACGACGGAGGCGCGGCCTCCTGCGCCGCCGTCCACAAATGGTGGGCAATATGGGTGCTGAGCTTGGTAATGGTCAGTTCGATCAGATCAGGGTGCAGTTCGTGGCCGACAAAGGGCACGACTTCAGCCGTGATGTCGCAGCCCATGTCGCGCAAGTGGTGGGCCGCGATCACGCTGTGGCTGTAGGGGACCACCGCGTCCAGCTTGCCATGCAGGAAGTGGATGGTCGTGACGGCGGGTGGCACGTCGGGCAGGGTGGTGAAGCGCCCGCCCATGGCAACCACGCGGCTGGCCAGCATGGGTTGCAGCTTGCTCGCCTCCAGCACCATTTCCGCACCTTGCGACACACCGATCAAGGCGGTGGCCGCAGCCGGGACGTCGCTGCGCGCCTGCCAGTCGCGCACCGCGGTATGCAATACCGCCACGGCCTGCGCCACACGTGCAGCCCGGTTCCCGTCGGCCGTATCGGCACTGTCTGCTGCCGCAAACCACTCAAAACCTTGGGGCGTGGCGGCCGGAGCATCGGCCTGCAAGGACACGATGGTGGCCTGCGGAAAAGCCTCGCCCAGACGCTCGCCCAACGGCAGCAGGGATGCGGCATCGGCCCCGGCGGCGTGGCACAACAGGATCAGCTGCGCCGCGGTTTCTGCGGGCTCCTGGATGATGAGTGAAAGATCCGGCATATCAGCTCTCCTGCGGCACCTGGCCGTCGATGTAATACCAGCGCCCCTGCTCGCGCACAAAACGGCTCAACTCATGCATGCGCTCGGCGCGGCCGTTGATTTTGCAGCGGGCGACGAACTCCACCACCCCCACGTCGCCACTGGATTCGGCGTGGCGCACCTCCAGGCCCAGCCACTTGATGGGTTGCAGCTCCAGATCACCCGGCGCCGTCGACGGGTGCCAGGTGGCCACCAGGTAGTCGATCAGGCCCAGCACATAGGCGCTGTAGCGCGAGCGCATCAGAGCCTCGGGGGTGGGTGCATGGACGCCTGCCGTCAGGCCGCGATGCCAGGGGCCGCAACAGGCGGTCAGATCCAGTCCACTGCCGCAGGGGCACTCAGTATTCTTCACGTTGGTAGGGCTTTCATGGCGCTTTGGAAGCTGCCAACTGTAAGGCAAGCTGTGGCGTGGTACAGCGACAATGCGTTCCGAAGTCCCCGCCCCCTTGCCCCTCGTCCATGCACCACACCCTCTTTGACACGCCGGTTGTCAACACCTTGCTGCGCGCCCTGTCCATTGGCTTCCTGAAACTCTCCGGCTGGAAGGTCGAGGGCCAGCTACCAGCCAATGGTCAGAAGTGCGTGCTGATTGCCGCACCCCACACCAGCAACTGGGACCTGCCCTACACGCTGATGGTGGCCTTCGTGCTGCGCCTGAACGTCTACTGGATGGGCAAGGCGCAGTTGTTCAGGTTTCCGTTTCGCCACACGATGATGTGGCTGGGCGGCATACCGGTGCGCCGCGAAACCGCCAACAATCTGGTAGCCGCGTCCATTGACGCCATGAAGGCTGCACAGGGCCCGCTGCAACTCATCGTGCCGCCCGAGGGCACGCGCAACAAGACCCGCTACTGGAAAACCGGCTTCTACTACATCGCCGTCGGGGCGCAGGTTCCCATCGTCATGGCCTATATGGACTATGAGCGCAAGATCAGTGGGCTGGGTCCGGTGTTTCACCCCACAGGAGACATCGAGGTCGATATGATGGCCATCCAGGCGTTTTACGCGCCGTTCAAGGGCAAGAACGCCAACCAGTTTCACGCCGGGCCGTAGGGCCCCAATCGGCGCCCGATACAATTTCTCGAGACATGAACCTAGGTCGCGGCGACATCAAAAAAATCATTCGTAGCAGGCATTTCAAGGGCCTGGTGTACGGTGGCACGCTGCTGTCTTTGATCACGCTGGGCGGCACGCTGGGCTACCACACCATCGGCCGGCCCAGCGCGACCTGGATTGACAGCTTCTACATGACCTTTATCACCATCGCCTCGATTGGCTTTGGCGAGATCGTCGATTTGAGCTCCCACCCCATGGGTCGCCTGTTTACCGTGTTCATTGCCGTGGTGGGCATTGCTACTTTGAGCTACCTGTTCTCCACCATGGTGGCCCTTTTGATTGACCCCGATCTCAACGCGACCCTGAGGAAAAAGCGCATGGAAAAGCAAATTGCCGAACTCAAAGGGCACTACATCATCTGTGGCATCGGACGGGTGGGAACCAACGTCGCCAGCGAACTGGTCAAGACCCGGCGCCAATTCGTGGTCGTGGAAAGCGACCGTGGCGCACTGGACCACTGGCTGGAGCACCACCCGCACTCATTGCATCTGCACAACGATGCCGCCGATGATGAAGCCCTGCACCGCGCGGGCCTGGTTGCTGCCGCCGGTGTCTTTGCGGTGACCGGGGACGACAGCCACAACCTGATGATTGCGTTGTCGGTCAAACTGCTGAATCCCAAGGTCCGCGTGGTGGTGCGTTTGCACGACATCCGCAACACCAACAAGGCCAAACGAGCCGGCGCCGACGAGATCGTCTCCCCAGACTTCACCGGCGGCATGCGCATTGCGTCGGCCATGGTACGCCCGCACGTGGTCAACTTCATGGACCAGATGCTGCGCAGTGACGACGGCCTGCGCGTGGAAGAGTTGCTGGTTCCCGCAGATTTTGCGAGCACACCGCTGGGGAGCATCGTTCCCAAGTCCAAAGACTACCTGTTGATGGCCACCCACGAACAGGGCCAATGGGTCTTCAATCCGCCGGATGATCACCCCATCCATGCCGGCGTCACCCTGGTTTTCATGGCCAGTCCGGATGGGCGGGCCCACCTGGAACGGTTGCTCAGGGCATAGGCGTCATCAGCTCCGCAATCACCCGGCGCAGCCAGCGCGTGCCGGGGTCATTGTGGTAGCGCTCATGCCAGTGCTGCTTGACGGCGTACTGCGGCAACTCAAAGGGCACGGCAAAGGTCGCCAGCGCGCCGCGCCCCTGCAACACATCCCCCAGCCGCGCCGGAATCGTGATGATCAGGTCGGTGTGCTCGACCACCAACGCGGCCCCGATGAAGTTGGGAATCTTCAGCGAAATCTTGCGTTTCAGGCCCAGTCGCGCAATCTCCTGGTCGATCAGCAAGGGTGCGGAACCCGATGAGCTGATGACCGCATGGTCTTCCGCTTCAAACTGCTGCAGCGTCAGTGCATCCCGAATGCGGGGGTGGTTCGCGCTGACCATGCAGACAAAGGTCTGGTCAAACAGCACGGTCTGGTAGAAGCCCGCCTCCAGCTGGGGCATGAAGCCAATGGCCAGGTCGGCCTCGCCACTCTCCAGCATGCGGGCAATGTCCGCGGACAGCGGGACGATGTCGATGTGGATATGGGGCGCCGTGGCCTGCAGCGTTTCCCACAGCCTGGGCAGCAGTACCAGCTGGGTGATGTCGGTCATGCAGATGCGAAAGGTGCGCTGGGAGGTGGCGGGGTCAAAGTCGTTGCGGTGGCCCAGCACCACGTCCAGTGCTTCGAGTACGCCACGCACCGGCCGCACCAGCCCCTCACCCAGGGGCGTGGGCTCCATGCCACTGGAGGTCCGAACAAACAGTTGATCGCCAAAGTGGTGGCGCAGCTTGGACAGCGCCACGCTGACGGCGGGCTGGCCCAGATCAAGCGCCACCGCGGCGCCCGTCACGCTGCGCGTCTTGTAAATCTCGTCAAAAACCGACAGCAGGCGAATGTCGATGGTGTTCATCGTTTGGCCTCTATTCGATTTTCGAATACTCGGTATTCAGTCCAGTGCATTTACAGCATTTTGACCCACTTCTACGATCCACCCCATCGCAAAAACACCTAGTGGGGAACACAGATATGCAAGAACTCGGACGCCTGGAAGACTTGCCAGAAGATTACCGTGCGGCACTGACCGCACAAAACCTGGTTCCCCTGTGGCCCAGCCTGCGCGCGGTGCTGCCGCCTTCCAAGCCGGCAATCAAGACCCAGCCCACCTGCTGGCCCTACCAGGACTTGCGCCCTCTGCTCCTCCAGGCCGGAGAGCTCACACCGATGGAAAAAGCCGAACGCCGCGTGCTGGTGCTGGCCAATCCGGGCCACGGCCTGGAGAAAATGCAGGCCAGCTCCACCATGTACCTGGGCATGCAGTTGCTGCTGCCCGGTGAGTGGGCACCGGCGCACCGCCACACGCCGAACGCCGTGCGCATGATCGTGGAGGGCGAGGGCGCCTACACCACGGTCGATGGCGAGAAATGCCTGATGGCCCGCGGAGACCTGATCCTGACCCCCACCGGTCTGTGGCACGAGCACGGCCACGACGGCGACAAGCCCGTGGTCTGGCTGGACGTGCTGGACCTGCCCATTGTCTATTTCATGGAAGCGTCCTACGTCACCGAAGGCAAGGCGCAAACCGTGAACAGCGACGCCGCAGGCCTGGCCTACCAGCGCGGCGGTGTGGTGCCCGCACCGGTGTTTGCCCGCACCGAAACGGCATTCCCCATGCTGCGCTACCCCTGGGTGGATGTGCGCGCTGCGCTGGAAACCCTGGCCCGCACCCAGCCCGAAATCGAAGCCGTGCAGGTGGCCTACATCAACCCCGAAACCGGCGGTGATGCGCAAAAAATCCTGGGCTTCTCGGCCCTGATGCTGCGCCCCGGAGAAACGCTGAACCTGCCCGCACGCTCCACCGCCATGGTGTTCCACCAGATCGAAGGCAGCGCCTCGGTAAAGGCAGACGCCAGCCGCTTCACATTGGCCGAGGCCGACACCTGCTGCATCCCCGGCTACACGCCGATCACGCTGGCCAACCAGTCGGCCACGCAGCCTGCCTTTGTTTTCATTGCCGACGACGCACCGCTGCAGAAAAAGCTCGGTCTCTACGAAGTTCGCGACGCTCGCAGCGTCTGATTCGCTCCTTCTCAAAACACACTCGCTACCATGACCCATTACCTCTTCGCTCCCGCCCCCGTACCCTCTTTGGCTGTGCGCGGCGTAGACGCCCGCTTCCCCGTGAACCGCATCTTCTGCGTGGGCCGCAACTACCACGCCCACGCGGTGGAAATGGGCCGCCCCGTGGACAAGGCGACCTCCAAGCCTTTTTACTTCACCAAGGCATCCTCCACACTGGTCGAGTCTGGTTCCACGGTGCCGTATCCGGCCGGCACCAGCAACTACCACTATGAGATGGAACTGGTGGTGGCCATTGGCGCCCCCGGCTTCCGCGTGAAAGAGGCTGACGCCGCCAGTCTGATCTACGGCTATGCCGCCGGTCTGGACATGACCCGGCGTGACCTGCAACTGGTCGCCCGCGACCAGGGCCGTCCCTGGGACCTGGGCAAGGACTTCGAGAAGTCGGCCGTGTGCTCGGAGATCGTACCCATGGGCAATCTGGGTGTGCTCGACAAGGGTTCCATCAGCCTGCAGGTCAACGGCCAGGCCAACCAAACGGCCGATCTGGGCCAACTGATCTGGAACATCCCGGAGCTACTGGCCGACCTGTCGCAGTACTACCACCTGCAACCGGGTGACCTGATCTACACCGGCACGCCCGAAGGCGTGGGTGCGGTGCAGAGCGGTGACGTGATCACCGGTTCCGTCGAAGCCGTGGGAACCGTGGCGCTGACGATTGGCGCCAAAGAGTAACGACATTCCAGCCTGAGGAGACACCCCATGACACAACAACAACTTCCCGTCATCGTTGCCGGCGGTGGCATTGGCGGCCTGGCTGCCGCGCTGGCCCTGGTGCGCCAGGGCTTCACGGTCCAGGTGCTGGAGCAGGCGGCCGAAATCGGTGAGATCGGCGCCGGCATCCAGCTCGGCCCCAATGCCTTCCATGCCTTTGACGCGCTGGGCGTGGGCGACAAGGCCAGAAGCCGCGCCGTCTACACCGACTACATGGTCATGCATGATGCGCTGGACGAATACCAGGTCGGCAAGATCCCCACCGGCGAGGCATTCCTGAAACGCTTTGGCAACCCTTATGCCGTGATCCACCGCGTGGACGTGCACCTCTCGCTACTCGAAGGCGCGCAGGAAACCGGCAAGGTGGAATTCCATACCAACACCCGCATCGAGCGGGTGGAGCAGGACGACCAGTCCGTGACCGTCTTTGACCAGAACGGCAAGGCCTGGAAAGGTGTGGCACTGATTGGTGCCGACGGCGGCAAGTCCGTGGTGCGCAAGCAGTACGTCAACGACCCGCCGCGCATCACCGGCCACGTGGTCTACCGCGCCGTCATCGACAAAAAAGACTTCCCCGAAAACCTGCAGTGGAACGCCGCCAGCATCTGGGTTGGCCCCAACTGCCACCTGGTGCACTACCCGCTGCGTGGCGGCGAGCAGTACAACGTGGTCGTCACCTTCCACAGCCGCAACAAGGAAGAGTGGGGCGTCACCGATGGCAGCAAGGAAGAAGTGCAAAGCTACTTCCAGGGTATTTGCCCCAAGGCGCGCCAGTTGATCGACCTGCCCAAGACCTGGAAGCGCTGGGCCACGGCAGACCGCGAGCCGATTGACACCTGGGTCTTTGGCCGTGCCACGATTCTGGGCGACGCCGCCCACCCCACGACGCAGTACATGGCCCAGGGCGCCTGCATGGCGCTGGAAGACGCGGTCACGCTGGGTGAGGCGCTGCGCGTGCATGGCAACGATTGGCCCAAGGCGCTGGCGCTGTACCAGCGCTCCCGCGTGGCCCGCACCGCGCGCATCGTGCTGTCAGGCCGCGAGATGGGGCGCCTCTACCACGCCAAGGGTGTGGAGCGCCTGGTGCGCAACAGCCTGTGGAAAGGCCGCACGCCGGAGCGCTTTTATGACGCCATGGAATGGCTCTATGGCTGGAATGTCGGCAACTGCCTCGCCCAGGATTGAGCGCCCCATGTTGCAGCTCCATAACTTCTTCCGCAGCGGCTCCTCCCACCGCCTGCGCATCGCGCTGAACCTCAAAGGCCTGGACTACCAGTACGTGGCGGTCAGCCTGGGCAAGCAGGAACACCTGAGCGCGACCTACAAGGCACTGAACCCGCAGGGGCTGGTGCCGACGCTGGTCGATGGGGACAGCGTGCTGACCCAGTCGCCGGCCATCATCGAGTGGCTGGAAGAGCGCCACCCGGCGCCCGCCCTGTTGCCCGCCGGCCCCGAGGATCGCGCCCACGTGCGGGCGCTGGCCGCATTGGTCGGCTGCGACATCCATCCCATCAACAACCGCCGCGTGCTGGAATACCTGCGCAACGTGCTGGGTTGTGACGATGCCGCCGTCAACGCCTGGTGCGCCACCTGGATCAACGCCGGCTTTGAAGCACTCGAAACGCTGCTCGCTGCCGATACCCGGCGCGGCGACTTCTGCTTTGGCACCACCCCCACACTGGCCGACGTCTATCTGGTGCCCCAGGTGGAGAGCGCACGGCGCTTCAAGGTGGACCTGGGTCCTTACCCCACCATCGTTGCCATCGACCAGGCCTGCGCCCGCCTGGACGCCTTTCAAAAAGCCGCACCCGCCGTTCAGCCGGACGCGCTGTAAACCCCACACAAAAACCGGAGACAACCATGACCACGACACGCTTCAATTTTCGCTTGGCAACCCTCATCGGCGCCTGCGCCATGAGCCTGACCGCACACGCCGCCGAACCCCTCAAGGTCGGCCTGGTGCTGCCCATGTCCGGCCCCTTTGCCGCCTACGGCAAGCAGATCGAGCACGGCGCCCGTCTGTATCTGGAGCAAAGCGGTGGCATCTTCTCCGGCCGCAAGGTCGAGCTCATCATCAAGGACGATACCGGCGTTGCGCCCGAGATCAGCAAGCGCGCCGCACAGGAACTGGTCGTCAAGGACAAGGTCGACATCCTGGCAGGTTTTGGCCTGACGCCGTCTGCCTTTGCTGCAGCCCCCATTGCCAACGAGGCCAGGAAGCCAATGATTGTGATGAACGCAGCCGCGTCTGCCATCACCACCAAGTCGGACTACATCCTGCGCGTGTCGCACACGCTGCCACAGATCACCGCACCCATTGCCAGCTGGGCCGCCAAGAACAAGATCAAAAAGGTCTATACCCTGGTGGCCGACTTCGGCCCGGGCCAGGACGCTGAAGCGCAGTTCAAGAAGACCTTCACCGCTGCCGGCGGCGAGATCGTGGGTGAAGTGCGCACCCCGGTGAAGAGCCCCGACTTCGCACCCTTCCTGCAAAAGATCAAGGACGCCAAGCCCGAGGCCGTGTTCCTGTTCGTGCCACCGGGTGAACAGACCATTGCCTTCATGAAAGGCTTCGCCGAGCGCGATCTGGGCAAGGCGGGCATCCGCATCATCGCCACCGGTGACCTGACCGAGGAAGACGTGCTGGACGGCGTAGGCGACAACGCTTTAGGTATCGTCAACTCGCTGCAGTACTCCGAGGTGCACAACTCGCCCGAGAACAAGGCCTATGTGGCCGCCTACTACAAGGCCTACCCCAAGGACCGCCCCAACTACATGTCGGTCAGCGGTTTTGACGGCATGCAGCTGATTGCCAAGGTGCTGGAGAAGACGGGCGGCGACGCCACCGGCGACAAGTTCCTGGCCGCCGCCAGGGGCATGGCCTGGACCAGCCCGCGCGGCCCCATCAGCATCGACCCGGTGACCCGCGACATCGTGCAGACCATCTATATCCGCAAGGTGGAGAAGGTCGCAGGCAAGTTGCAGAACGTGGAGTTCGAGAACGTGCCCAACTTCAAAGACCCCGGCAAGCAATAAGCGCAACCGTTTCCACTCCAACGGCATAGGTCACCGCCATGACGATTCTTTTTGATGGCATTGCCTCGGGCATGCTGCTGTTCCTGATCAGCGTGGGGCTGTCGGTCACGCTGGGGCTGATGAACTTCGTCAACCTGGCCCACGGCGCCTTTGCCATGGTGGGGGGCTATGTGTGCGTCACGCTACTCAACAAGGCAGGCGTTCCATTTCTAGCCTCCTTGCCCTTGGCTGCCATTGCTACTGCGCTGGTGGGCGTGGTGCTGGAGCGCACGCTGTACCGCCGCCTGTACGGCGCCACCCATCTGGACCAGGTGCTGTTTTCCATCAGCCTGGTGTTCATGTCGATGTCGGCCATGCAGTATTTCTTTGGCGCCCAGCAGCAACCGTTGACGCTGCCCGACTTTCTGCGCGGGCAGATCAACCTGCCGGGGTTGGACATGGGTGTGTACCGCCTGTTCCTGATCGTGGTCAGCCTGCTGATCGCGTGGGGCCTGCAGCGCATGGTCACCGGCACCCGTTTCGGCGCCGAGTTGCGGGCATCCGTGGACAACCCACGGGCCGCGCGCGGCGTGGGCATCAATGTGGAGCGCATCTTCACGCTGACCTTTGCTCTGGGCACGGCGCTGGCCGGACTGGGCGGCGCCATGGGCGTGGAGATGCTGGGGCTGGACCCCGGCTTTCCGGTCAAGTACGTGGTGTATTTCCTGATCGTGGTGGCGGTGGGCGGCAGCGGCAGCATTGCCGGCTCCCTGGTGGCGTCGCTGATCCTGGGGGTTGTGGATGTGGCCGGCAAGTACTACGTGCCGCAGATTGGCTCCTTCGTCATCTATGCCGTCATGGTGGTGATGCTGGTCTTCAGACCCCAAGGCCTGTTTGGCCGCCAGACGGCGCGCTGAGTACTGCCCCAAAACCCATTGAGACCGTATGAAATCCTCAACGATTGACCTGACCGTGGTGCAGCGATCCGACCGCTGGCGTCCCGCCGAACTGGTGTTCTGGCTGTTGCCGGTGCTGGGCTACTTTCTGTTCCCCGACAACCTGGTGCTGCTGACCCAGATTGCCATCACCGGCCTGTTCTGCCTGTCGCTGGACCTTATTCTGGGCTACGCCGGCATCGTGTCGCTGGGCCATGCCGCCTTCTTTGGCGTGGGCGCCTATGCGGCGGGTTTACTGGCCAGCCACGGCTGGGGCGAGCCGCTGTCGGGCCTGCTGGTCGCGGCCGTGGTCAGCGCGGCGCTGGGCTTTGTGACCAGCCTGCTGGTGCTGCGCGGCGCCGACCTGACGCGCCTGATGGTGACGCTGGGCGTGGCCATGATGCTGTTTGAAATAGCCAACAAACTCACCGCCATCACCGGCGGCGTGGACGGCCTGCAGGGCATGGAGATGCAGCCCCTCTTCGGCCAGTTCCGCTTTGACATGGTCGGCAAGACCGCCTACTGGTACGCGGTGCTGGTGCTGTTCTTTATGTTCTGGAGTGCACGCAAGCTGGTGCACAGCCCGTTTGGCCTGAGCCTCAAGGGCATTCGCCTGAACGTGGCGCGCATGCCGGCGCTGGGCGCCCCGGTCAATGCACGGCTGGCCGCGGTCTACACCCTCGGCGCAGCCTACGCCGGTGTGGCGGGTGCGCTGATGGCACAGACCACGCAGTTTGTGGCGCTGGATGTGCTGGCCTTCAACCGCTCGGCCGAGTTGCTGTTGATCCTGGTGCTGGGTGGCTCGGGCAGCCTGTACGGCGCCCTGATCGGCACCATGGTCTTCATGTCGGCGCACCACGTGCTGTCAGACCTGAACCCAGAGTACTGGCAGTTCTGGCTGGGCGCCCTGCTGCTGGTGATTGTGCTGTTCGCCCGCGATGGCGTGATGGGCGGGCTGCGCAGGGCCGCAACGCGATGGCCCCTATTCAACGGAGGCTCAAAATGACCTACGCACTGCAGACCACCAACCTGCTGAAGAAATTCGGCGGCTTCGTGGTGACCAACAACGTCAGCCTGAATGTGGAGGCCGGTGCCCGCCATGCGCTGATTGGCCCCAACGGTGCCGGCAAGACCACCCTCATCAACCTGCTGACCGGCTTTCTGGAGCCCACGGGCGGGCAGGTCATTTTGAATGGCGACGACGTCACCCATCTGGCCCAGCACCAGCGCGTCAAGCGCGGACTGGCCCGCACCTTCCAGATCAACCGCCTGTTTGCCGAGCTGACCGTGCTCGAATCCGTGGTGCTGGCCGTCAATGAGCGGCTGGGTCTGGGGAGCCGGTTCTGGAAACCCATTGCCGCACACACGCAAGCCATTGAAGAGGCTGCGCAATTGCTCGACACCCTGCGCCTGGGCGATGTGGCACATGAGCAGACGCGCAACCTGGCCTATGGCAAGCAGCGCCTGATCGAGATTGCGCTGGCGCTGGCCGCCAAGCCCCGGGTGCTGTTGCTGGACGAGCCGGCCGCCGGTGTGCCCACGTCCGAGAGCCGCGAGCTGTTTGCATCCATCGCCGCTCTGCCGCGCGATGTGACCATCCTGTTGATCGAACACGACATGGACCTGGTGTTCCGCTTTGCCGACCAGATTTCGGTGCTGGTCAGCGGCGCGTTGCTGACGCAAGGCACACCGGACCAAATTGCCAACGACCCCAAGGTCAAAGAGGTTTACCTCGGAGAGGCCGTCCATGGCTGAACTATTGCATCTGGAAAAGCTCTGGGCCGGCTACGGCGAGGCCGTGGTGCTGGAAGACATTGCGCTCACGTTGAACGAGGGCGACAGCCTGTCGCTGCTGGGGCGCAACGGCATGGGCAAGACCACGCTGCTGTCCACGCTGATGGGCGCAGCCAGCTACCGCAGCGGCACCATGCGCTTTGCGGGGCAAGACCTGAGCCAGGTGGCTCCGCACGCGCGTGCCCACCTGGGCCTGGGCTGGGTGCCGCAGGAGCGCGACATTTTTCCATCGCTGTCGGTCGAAGAAAATTTGACCGTGGTCGCCACCAAGGGCCATTGGGATTTGCAGAAAATCTACGCCATGTTTCCACGCCTGCAAGAGCGGCGCGCCAACATGGGCAACCAGCTCTCGGGCGGCGAGCAGCAGATGCTGGCCATTGGCCGCGCGCTGATGCTCAACCCCAAGCTGCTGTTGCTGGACGAGCCACTCGAAGGCCTGGCACCGCTGATCGTGCAGGAGTTGCTGTCCATCATCCAGCAGCTCACCGAAGAGAGCGGCATGGCTGTCATCCTGGTGGAGCAGCATGCGCGCCAGATTTTGCCGCTGACCCGCCAGGCCCTGGTGCTGGAGCGGGGCAAAAGCGTCTACCAGGGCGCGGCGCAGACCCTGCTGGACGACAGCGCCCTGCTGGACGGCTGGCTGGGCGTTGCCGCCCATTGACACGACCGCTATCGCAACGACCCACGCGCACCCCAACGGGATTCCCCATGAAAGCCATCGACATCATCCACGCGGAACACCGCGCCCTGGGCGCCATCGTGCAGGCCTTCCGCTTTGTGCTGGACGGCATTCGCGCCGGCACGCTGCAGGCTGACTTTGTGCTGCTCGACGCGCTGATCGAGTACATCACCGAAGTGCCGGACAAGCTGCACCATCCCAAGGAGGATGACGTGCTGTTTGTGAAGATTCTGGAGGCGGTGCCCGAAGCTGCGGCGCTGATCGACAAGCTGAGGGCGGACCACTTGCACGGCGCCCAACGCACGCACGCGCTGCGCGCCACGTTGCGGGCCTACCAGGCCGCCGGGCCTGCCGGATTCGCAACATTTGAAGCGCAGGCCCGCACCTACATCGACGCCACGTGGAAGCACATCGGCATCGAGGAACAGGAGCTGCTGCCGCTGGCACGCCAGCGCCTGGCGCCACAGGACTGGGCCGGCATTGATGCCGCGTTCGCGGCGAACAAGGACCCGTGGTCCGGCCCCACCGGGGAGTTCCGGGCGCTGTTCTCGCGCATCGTGGCCATGGTGCCAGCGCCCCACGGAGTGGGGCCTGGATAGCATCCACAACTGATTGTGGTCGCGGTCGCTTCGCTGCACATATTCGACGAGAACCTGACTGGCGAGTTAAGTGCCGAAAGCCTCCAGCGGCTGTCGTACATGCCATGGGTGCGCTCACGACGGCCTCTGGGCCCCAGGAGAAAAAGCTAGTACATTCAAACTGGCATCCACAGATCAGCAAATGAACATGAAAACTGCACGGGTACAGATCACCAACCGCGGGGCAGTTCCGCAGTCCATACGCCAGCGGTTCTTTGAGAAGTTTGTGGCCAAGGGCAAGCGCGACGGCACCGGCCTGGGCACCTACTCTGCACGCCTGTTGACCGAGGCACAGCTCGGCAGCATTCACTTGGAGGTGTCCGACGCGAACGACACCACCACGGTCACCGTGCACCTTCCCAAGGCCTAGGCCCAAGACACGAGATGTCCATTCGCCCGCCTGTTGACCTCACGCTGGTTCACTTGCTGATTGAAATTCTCGCAACCCTGGCGTTCGCTTTGTCCGGGCTTCTGGAAGCCGCACGAAAGAGGCTTGACCCCGTCGGCGTGGTGGTGGTGGCCGGTCTGGCCGCCTTTGGCGGGGGCACCGTTCGAGACATTCTGCTGGACCGCAGGCCATTTTTCTGGATGCAGCATGCTGCCTGGCTTTGGGCGTTGCTCGCACTGTGTTGTATGGCGATGCTATTCCTGCGCGCACGCCATTTTGAAGTGACGGAGCGCGCCATGCTGTGGCCCGACGCAATCGGCCTGGGGCTCTTTTCTGCCTCGGGCACTCGCATCGCCCTGGAAATGCAAATGCCTGCCATCGTGGCCGTCATCATGGGTGTCATCACAGCGGTATTTGGCGGCGTGTTGCGCGACATTGTTTGCAACGAAATTCCCAGAGCATTCCGGGATCACAGGCCGTATGCCATTTGTGCCTTCCTTGGAGTCTGGATACTGGTTGGTGCTCCCTGGCTGGGACTGTCAGACACGGTCGCTCTGATCGCATCCGCAGTGGCCGTCAGTGTGCTTCGTGGACTGGCGCTCATCACGGAATACCAGTTGCCCCAATGGAACTCAGGCCACCGCGGCGATCCATAGGCAACTACTTGCTATGCAGAAATCGCAACCGTTTGATGCGGATGCTTTGCAACGCGGTGGTTAATAAATCCGCTCAACACCTTGCGCACGGAGCGGAGTTCCGGACACTGTCCTCGCGGATTGTGGCCATGGTGCCGGCACCCTATAGGGTAGGACCGGCTTAATAGCCGACATCCGAACTGCTATTTAATAGATAGCAATAAAGGTCCATTCCACGAGGGCTAGAGGCCCATTCTCTTCTTGACTTCCTGGCTGGACCACCACCCCTCTGCGGTGTACAGCGCCAGCGCCGTCCAGATCAGCACAAAGCCCAGCACCCGTGGCCCGGCAAAGGGCTCGCCATACAGCCACACGCCCAGCAGCACCAGAATGCTGGGCGCGATGTACTGCAGGATGCCCATCATGGACAGCGGGATGCGCCGCGCGCCGGCCGCAAACAGCAGCAGCGGAATGGCAGTGACCAGCCCTGCCAGCACCAGCCAGACCAGTTGCGTGGAGTCATGGCGGGCCAGCGCCCCCTGGCCCTGCCAAGTCATCCAGCCCAGCACCAGCATTGCGAAGGGAGCCAGTAGCATGGTCTCCAGCGACAGGCCTTCCAGCGCACCCAGGGGCGCCAGCTTGCGCAGCAGCCCGTACAGGCCAAAGGTCAGCGCCAGGGTCAACGCCACCCAGGGCAGGCGCCCGCCCTGGACCGTGAGCCACAGCACGCCTGCGCACGCGATGGCAAACGCCAGCCACTGCACCCGCCGCGGGCGCTCGTGCAGGAACACATAGCCCAGCGCCACATTGACCAGCGGCAGGATGAAGTAGCCCAGGCTGGCGTCCAGCACATGGTCGTTGTTGACCGCCCAGATGTAGACCAGCCAATTGCCGGCCAACAGCGTGGCCGACAGCGCAAAGGTGCCCACCACCCGCGGCGTGCGGAACACGGCGCGCAGCCAGGCCCAGCGGCGCAACACCGCCAGCACCAGCAGCACAAACACCAGCGACCAGACGAAGCGGTGCAGCACCACCTCCAGCGCGCCCACGCTGGCAAGCCGCTTGAAGAACAGCGGGAACAGCCCCCACAGCGTATAGGCCAGGGCCGCGTAGACAACACCGATTTGCATGGGGAAGGATGGTGAAGGTGGAATGAAAAACGCGCCCGAAGGCGCGTAACGAACCAGGGCGGCACCAGCCGCCACAGGCGGTATACCTTATTTCGCGACGACGCGCACCATCTCCAGGCACTTGTTGGAGTAGCCCCACTCGTTGTCGTACCAGGCCACCACCTTGATGAAGGTGCCGTCCAGCGCGATGGATGCATCGGCGTCGAACACGCTGGTGCAGGTCTCGCCACGGAAGTCGGTCGCCACCACCTTGTCTTCGGTGTAGCCCAGCACACCCTTCAGCGCGCCCTGGCTCTGGGCCTTCATCTCGGCGCAGATTTCTTTCAGCGTGGCCTCAGAATTCAGCTCGCAGGTCAGATCGACCACGGACACATCGCTGGTGGGCACGCGGAACGACATGCCGGTGAGCTTCTTGTTCAGCGCGGGGATGACCACGCCCACGGCCTTGGCGGCGCCGGTGCTGGAGGGAATGATGTTTTCCAGAATGCCGCGGCCGCCGCGCCAGTCTTTGTTGGACGGGCCGTCCACGGTCTTTTGCGTGGCAGTAGCAGCGTGCACCGTGGTCATCAGGCCGCGCTTGATGCCCCACTTGTCGTTCAACACCTTGGCCACGGGTGCCAGACAATTGGTGGTGCAGGAAGCGTTGGAGATGATGGTCTGACCGGCGTACGTCTTGTCATTGACGCCGAACACGAACATCGGGGTGTCGTCCTTGGAGGGGGCGGAGAAGATGACTTTCTTGGCGCCCGCAGCCAGGTGCTTTTCGCCGCCGGCCTTGTCCAGGAAGATACCGGTGGACTCAATCACGATGTCGGCGCCGACTTCATTCCACTTCAGGTTGGTTGGGTCTTTTTCCTGCGTCAGGCGGATCTTCTTGCCGTTGACGATCAGGGTGTTGCCGTCCACGCTGACGGTACCCTTGAAGCGGCCGTGCACGCTGTCGTACTGCAGCATATAGGCCAGGTAGTCCGGCTCCAGCAGGTCGTTGATGGCAACGACTTCGATGTCAGAAAAGTTCTGAATTGCTGAGCGCAACACGTTGCGTCCGATGCGGCCAAAGCCGTTGATGCCGATCTTGATAGTCATATGCTTCTTTCGTAAATTAAAAAACGGAAACCTAACCTAACCTCAACACAACAGACCCCTCGGTGGAGGGCAGCGACCCGCATCGCGACCGAGTACGGGGGCTCATCATCATTTGCGGATCAAAACCGATTGCACCGTATCCGCCACGTTCTCGGGCGTGAAACCAAAGTGCTTGAACAGCACGGGCGCCGGGGCCGACTCGCCATAGGTGTCAATGCCGACGACGGCCGCTGTACCGTATTTCCACCAGCCGCCGGTCGCACCCATTTCAACCGCCACGCGGGGCAGGCCCGCGGGCAGCACCGCTGATTTGTATTCGGTGCTTTGCAGGTCAAACGTGGTGGTGGAGGGCATGGAGACCACGCGCACCGCGATCTTGCGTTCGGCCAGCAGCTTTTGAGCGGCAATGGCCAGTTGCACTTCGGAGCCTGTGGCAATGATGACGGCCTGGGCCTTCTTCTTCAGTCCGGCGTCCGCGGGCTCGGCCAACACATACGCACCCTTGCTGATCGCGTCCAGGCCGGAGGCGTCGGGCGCCACGGCGGAGTCGCCCTTGGCGATGTAGGCAATGTTCTGGCGGCTGAGCAGCAGCGCCGTGGGCTTGGCCTTGTTCTGCAGGGCCACGGTCCAGGCGACCGCCGTCTCGGCAGTATCACCCGGACGCCACACGTCCAGATTCGGGATCAGGCGCAGGGATGCGGCATGTTCAATGGACTGGTGCGTGGGGCCGTCTTCGCCCAGACCGATGGAGTCGTGCGTGAACACGTGGATCACGCGCTGCTTCATCAGCGCGGCCATGCGGATGGCGTTGCGGCTGTAGTCGCTGAAGGTCAGGAAGGTGCCGCCGTAGGGAATGAAACCGCCATGCAGCGCCACACCGTTCATGATGGCGGCCATGCCGAATTCGCGCACGCCATAGTTGATGTGGCGGCCGCCCTGGCCGGCCTCGTTCTTGACGACCGCGCCACTCAAAGCGTCGAAGCGCAGGTTGGGCGTGCTCTTGGTGTTGGTCAGGTTGGAGCCGGTCAAATCGGCCGAGCCGCCCAGCAGTTCGGGCAGGGCCGCGGTAAAGGATTCCAGTGCCAGTTGCGAAGCCTTGCGCGATGCGACGGTCTCTGCCTTGGTGTGGGCCGCGATCACGGTGTCGACGGCGGCCTGCACAAAATTCTTGGGCAGGTCGCCCTTCATGCGGCGTAGCAGTTCTTTGGCCAGCGCGGGGAAAGCGGTCTGGTAAGCGGCGAACTTGTCCTTCCAGGCTTGCTCGGCTGCCTTGCCAGCGTTCTTGGCATCCCAGTCGGCGTACACCTCTTTAGGGATGACGAAGGGCGCGTGGCTCCAGCCAATGGACTCGCGGGTCAGCTTGATTTCCTCGGCACCCAGGGGTTCGCCGTGGGCCTTGGCGGTGTTGGCGCGGTTCGGGCTGCCCTTGCCGATATGCGTCTTGCAAATGATGAGGGTCGGGCGTTCGCTGGACTTTTTGGCGTCGGCTATTGCCGAGGACACCACTTCGGCGTTGTGACCGTCGATGGGGCCAATCACATTCCAGCCTTGGGCCACGAAGCGCAACGAAGTCTGGTCGATGAACCAGGGCGCGACCTGACCATCGATGGAGATGCCGTTGTCGTCGTACAAGGCGATCAACTTGTTGAGCCTCCAGGCGCCGGCCAGTGCGGCGGCTTCGTGGCTGATGCCTTCCATCAGGCAGCCATCACCCATGAAGACGTAGGTGTGGTGGTCGATGACGGTGTGGCCTTCGCGGTTGAATTCGCTGGCCAACAGCTTCTCGGCCAGTGCCATGCCGACCGCATTGGTCAGGCCTTGGCCCAGCGGGCCGGTAGTGGTTTCCACGCCGGGGGTGATGCCGGCTTCGGGGTGGCCGGCGGTCTTGCTGTGCAGTTGGCGGAAATTCTTCAGCTCGGCCATGGGCAGCTTGTAGCCGGTCAGGTGCAGCAGCGCGTAGATCAGCATGGAGCCGTGGCCGTTGGACAGCACAAAGCGGTCGCGGTTCAACCAGTGGGGGTTGGTCGGGTTGTGGCTCAGGTGCTGGCCCCACAGTGCAACTGCCATGTCGGCCATGCCCATGGGCGCGCCGGGGTGGCCAGAGTTGGCGGCCTGAACGGCGTCCATTGCGAGGGCACGGATGGCGTTGGCCATTTGCTGGGCCGATTGTGGGCTGGGGGGGGTGGTGGCCATGGGCTGGGCGACTCCGGGTAAGGTGGGGACTGGGGAAAACCCGGTATTTTACCGGCCCCGGCCGGGTCCCCAAAATAACCTACAGTCACGCCTATGCAAGGCCTCCACCTCACCGCCGATCTGAGCCACTGCCAGTGCGCATCCGCCTGGTTGACGGATGCTGTGCCGTTGCTCTCTCGCTGCGTGCAGGAGGTGGGCGCCGCCGGCCTGCAGGCGGTCAACCAGTTGGCCCACACCTTCCCGGCTACCGCGCACGGCCCGGGCGGCGTCACGGCCACGGTGCTGCTGGCGGAATCCCACCTGTGCGTGCACACCTGGCCCGAGCAGGCCGGCGTCACGGTGGATGTGTACGTGTGCAATTTCGGCGCCGACCACTCGGCCAAGGCACATGCGTTGATGGACGCGCTGATCGCGCTGTTTGCACCCCGCCAGGTGCAGCGACAGGCGCTGCTACGGGGCGCGCCAGCCCCTGGTTGACGCTATTGATTAAATAGCTAAATCGCTATATTTCACGAGGGCTAAAGCCTGATTTATCCAATGTGAATGTGGCAACAACGTGGGTTGAAAGTAACTCAAGGTCGTCCATACATCGCGCGCGGCCCTGTCTCCGGACCCATGTGCTTGGTGAGTATCTTCCGGATGGTTCCATCCGCCAGCATCTGCGCGATGAGCCGCTGCCAGCCTTCTGCCTGGGCGGGAGTGAATGATTTTTTGGACACCACCAGGCCACTGGGTGTCGGCGGATCCGGGTCCCAGTCTTCAATGCGTTTTGGCGGCTTCAACCGCAGGATTTTGAAGTAATGCAGTGACAGAAACTGGGAGGCGATGAAGATGTCATAGCGCCCGGTATCAAACATGCGGTAGAGCATGATGGGGTCATTGACGCTGTAGAAACGTTTGGCATCGATCAACGCCTGAATCTGGCGATCGTAGTTGGGGCTGTAGCTGTAGGACCGCACGCCGCCCACGGTCAATTTCGGGTCTGCAATAAAGTCTTCCATGGACTTGATGGCGGGGGAAACGTGCGGCCCGATGTGGACGTGGTTGTCTTCCACAACGTATTGGGCAAACCATGCAAACTTGTCCCTGGCTGGCGTTTGGATACCCGAGCCGGCCATGTCCAGTGTGCCGCGTTCCAGCTCGACCCAGATGCGCGCGCGGGGCCGCAAGCTGGTCTCGAACTTGCATCCACTGCGTTTTGCCAGCTCTTTCTGCACGTCGTCGTCAATGCCGCCATATCCTTCGCTGTACAGCAGGCCAAACTCATAGTGCGCAAAGCTGATGGGCCGGTCGAGGCACAGGGACACGGCGCGGGCATCTCCAGCGAGTGTGCCGCACAGTACCGACAGAATGCCGACGTATATCCTGAGATTCATATTGCCTTGCGCTACGGGCTTGGATAGTGCCCTCTTTCTAGCATCTTGCGCCGGGACTGTCCATGCGCGCGCAATGCCTGCGACAGCGGGCGCTAGGCCAGCGCGTCGTGCAGCGCGACAAACTCCTGCGTCAGCAGGTGACCGGGGTCCAGAAAAATCATGGGCGTGGACTGCTCGTGCGATTCGCGGATGCGCACCGAGGAGCGCAGGTAAGGCTGCAGCACTGGCAGGCCTTCGTCAATGAGCTCCTGCACCATGCGCTGGGGCAGGTTGGCGCGGGCCTGGAACTGGTTGACGATGATGCCCTCCACCTTCAGTTCGGAATTGTGGTCGGCCTTGATTTCGGCCACGTTTTCCAGCAGCGTGTACAGCGCGCGGCGGGAGAAATCGTCGCAGTCAAAGGGGATCAGGCAGCCCTGTGCCGCGATCAGTGCGCAGCGGGTGTAGAAGTTCAGCGCCGGCGGCGTGTCGATGTAGATCTGGTCGTAGTCTTCGGCCAGCAATTCGAGGGCGTCGCGCAGCTTGTAGATCTTGTGGCGCGACTCCAGCTTGCTGTGCAGCTCATCGAGCAAGGGGCTGGACGGCATCAGGTCCAGGCCCTCCCACTGGGTGTTGACGATGTATTCGCTGGCGCCCTTGTCGCGTATCGTGAATTTCAGGCTTTGCTCAAAGAATTCGGCCACATTGGGCAGGTCTTCGGGCATCTCGGCGCCCAGCAGGTAGCGGGTGGAGTTGCCCTGGGAGTCCAGGTCGATCACCAGGGTGCGCTGGCCCTGCCAGGCGCTGATGGCTGCCAGGTTGCAGGTGATGGTGGACTTGCCGACGCCACCTTTTTGGTTGAAAACGACATGCTGCATGGGGAATGGGCCTTGTAAGAGTGAAAAAATGTTTAGTGGGCGATCAGCGCGTTATAGGCCTGGCGCGTAACCGGCGCTACCGATTCCAGTACTTTGGCGTAGGGCGTCTGGTGGCGCAGCAGCAGGCGGGTGGAAGCCACAGTCTTGGACTTGCAAAACCAGTGGCAGGTGTGCTGCATCAAATACATCTCGGCCAGCAGGGTGAAGGCCTTGTCCTTGGCGCTCTGGCCGGGCTGGCCTTCCAGGGCCTGGGTAATGCCGCGGGCGTGCAGGCTCATGGCCTTGCGAAAGTCAAAGGTGCTGGCCGGGAACAGCCGGGCGGTGTAGAAAATGGACAGCGGCAGCTTGCTGACCCGAGCGTCCTGCGCATCCACCCGCGCCAGACCCAGCACGAAACGGTTGAACTGCTCGCCCAGCGCACCCTCGGTGGTGGACAGCATGCTCCAGATCTGCGCCTGGCGGGCGGGATCGGGCTCGCCCAGGGCCCGCATATAGCCCTCGGTCAGCGTTTCCATCAGTTTTTCAATCTGGTACTGGCCCAGGTGGCTGGCCAGCAGTGCGACGCGCTGGCGTTCGTCGCGCCGCTGGAAGGTATAGGCCACAAAGGCGGCAATGATGAGCAGGACGAGGATTTGCATGGTGTGGGTGTGGGCTGCGCGAGTGGGAGCGGCGCGACACCGTGTGGCACTGCCCCGGAGATTTTAGGGGGCGGGCAAAAAAAATCCCGCCTCGTGGGCGGGATTTTTGTGCGCAACCTGGAAGACCCAGGTCAGCAGCGAGGATGGGCGGTTCTTAACCGCGGTCACCCATGGCTGGCAAAGTGCCGGCCTTTTGCGCCTGCAGGAACTCGGCGCGCACGGCTTCACGGGTCAACGTGCTGGGAGCGGCGGTTTCACGCACGTTCACGCTCTCACCCATGGCTGGCAAGTTGCCGGCCTTTTGCGCCTGGGTCAGTTCAGCCTTGACTTCGGCACGGCTCAACACGCTGGGTGCCGAGGGTGCGAAGTATGAGCTGGTTGCCTGGGTGTTCAGACGGGTCTGGGGCGCGCTGTAGGCAGCGAAGCTGGAACCGGCGCTGAGGCCACAAGCAAGAATCAAAGCGGAAGTTACGAATACGTTTTTCATGGTCATTTCTTTCAATCAGGGGTTAGACATTTACGGGCAGGTAGTGGGCACTGGCGGCCGGATCAACCGCGGTAGTCCACGGAAGAGGCGTTGCCAGACCGCAGGGCCTTCACTGCGTCAGCCTTGACTTCGGCGCGGCTCAGCACGCTGGGTGTAGCCTTGGGGAAATGCGAGCTGGTGTCATGGGTGTTCACACCGGCGATGGCTTCCCGGGCGCTGATGACGGAGGCCTTGACTTCGGCACGGCTCAACACGCTGGGAGCCGAGGGTTCGAAATACGAGCTGGTGTCATGGGTGTTCAGGCGGGTCTGGGGGGCGCTGTAGGCAGCGAAGCTGGAACCGGCGCTCAGGCCACAAGCAAGAATCAAAGCGGAAGTTGCGAATACGTTTTTCATGATCATCTCTTTCAAAGGTTGTTAGACATTTCCGGGCAGGTCGGGGGCCATGGGGTCCCTGCTTGTCCAGCCTCGGTGAGTCGTCTATTTCGGTTTCGGCTCATCGATGGGTTGAACTGTACGCCGATTGGCGAAATTAAAAACCATCCGGTCAGTAATTCATCATTGCTAAAAATGGAACAATCAACGGGTTGAAAACTTACTCATTGCACATATGGACCGACTTTTATCCATGCGGGTGTTCCAGCGGGTCGTCGATGACGGGGGTTTTGCCGCCGCCGCCCGGACGCTGGACCTGTCGCCGGCCACCGTGACCCGCCTGTTTGGCGACCTGGAGCAGCACCTGGGCGCCCGGCTGATGCAGCGCACCACCCGCAAGCTGGCACTGACCGAGGTCGGCGAGCTGTATCTGCTGCGGGTGCGCAGCATCCTGGGCGAAATCGAGGACGCCGAAGCCGCCGTGGGCTCCAGCACGCAAGAGCTGCACGGCACGGTGCATGTGCTGGCCACGCCGGTGCTGGCGTCCTACGTGCTGGCACCAAACGTCGGGCACTGGCGCCAGCGTTACCCCAAGGTGGCGCTGGACATCACGGTGGACCCGTTTCCGCAAACGCGGGTGGAGGAATTTGACGTGACCTTCATGGCGGCCGACGAAGGCTATGACGCCAACGTCGTGGCGCGGGCGCTGTCCAGTTCGGAGTGGATTCTGTGTGCGTCACCGGCCTACCTGCAGCGCGCCGGCACGCCGCGCCAGCCCCAGGATCTGGAACGCCACGAGTACCTGAAATTTTCACGCCAGCAGACCGGTGGCACCAGCAACCGGCGCCTGCGCCTGCGCCCGGCACAGGGCTTGGGGGAGGCGGTCGAGGTGGACATGCCGGTCGCCCTGCAGTCCATCAGTCTGGACGTGCTGTACCGCGCGGCGCTGGACGGCGCGGGCATCGCCGTGCTGTCGCGCCTGCTGGTGTCGCAGCACCTGGCAAGTGGTGCCCTGGTGCATGTGCTGCCCGACTGGATCAACGGCCGTCTGACGATCTATGCCGCCGTGCCGTCACGCAAACTGATCCCCGCCCGAACCCGCGCATTCCTGGCGTTCATCAGTGAAGGGCTGCCGGGTCGGGCACCCGGCGGCGGTCCTGCGTGATGGACGATGTCAGGTCGATCGTGACTAGCCTGCCGTGTGCCCGGCGGTGAACGCCTCTTCAAACACCGAATAGCCCGCCCAGTCGCTGTGAGCAAAGCCCAGGCGCTCCCAGGTCAGCCGGGGACGGGCTGGAGATTGCTCTGTTTTTGATAGCGATACAGACATGTTCGACGAGGGCCACAGGCCGATTTTCCCATTACCTTGCGGCACGGGAATGGCCATGGCATGGCCATAGCGGGTGATGTCCATGCGCGTCGCCTTGGACGGCAGATCGGGGTGCGCCTGTGACAGCTCGTACACGATCTGGTTGCGCCACGCGGACCAGGAGCGCTCCAGCAGCAGCTTGCGGCCGGCCGCTCCGACGGCAGCACCGGGCGCCGCGCCCGCCACATCGCCCAAGGCCCGGTAGTGGGTCAGCACCGTGGGCCCCGCGATGGCCTGCAGATTCTGGTGCGTGGCGTCGACATAGCCCAGGCCCAGGCCGGCGCCATTGCCATCCGCGTTGTACAGCACGTTGTCCCAGCTTGGCGCGGGCCCGGGGCGGTCGTGCAGCGCCCGGGCGATGTGGATATTGGCCACCAGCCACGGCGCATAGACCACCTGGCGCGCCGCCTGGCGCAGAAAGTCGGGCGGGTTCTGCACCACGCGCGCCGCCACGAAAATGGGCAGCGCGACCACGGCGCGCTCGGCCAGCCAGCGCTCGGTGCTTTGGGTCGCGGTGTTGAAGGCATCCACCTCCACCCCGTGTTTGGTGGTGGCGATGCGCAGCACCACGCGGCCGGTGTACAGGCGCTCACCCAACGGTGCGGCCAGGCGGCGGGTGATCCAGGCGTTGCCTTCGGGCCAGGTCAGCAGGCCCTCGCGCTCTGGCGCATCAGCGCCCGGCGCGTGGAAGCCGTGCCGGCTGGCAAAGTAGTGGATGCCGGCCCACGCCGACACCGTGGCGATGCCGGCACCGTAGTCGTCGCGGCAGCAGTAGTCCAGGTACCAGCGCAAATGCCGGTCATGCAGATCCTGCTGGTCCAGATACGCTACAAAAGTAATAGCTGCAAGCGCAGATTGCACGAGGGCTGGAGGCCTGTTTTGCACAGGCAGGGTCCAGCGCGTGGCAGCTCTGGCCTGTTCCACCAGCGCGGCAAACTTCTGGTACTGGGCCAGGGTGCTGGCCGCCACCCCGTGCACCGGCAGCAAACCGTCCTGCCATTCGCCGTTGAAAAACAGGCGCTCCTGCGGGCTGTGGCACAGGTGGCGCTCGTCGTACTGCCATCGGCCCGATACGCGCTGGCGCAGGCCCAGCTCCTCCAGCAGGTCCTGCACCTCGGGCGCATCGTCGCCCGGCAGCGGCAGGTAGTGCGCGCCCTGCGGACAGGCAATGCCCGCCATCTCGGCGCCGCGGCTGTTGCCGCCGGCGCTGTCTTCCAGCTCCAGCAGCGCAAAGTCCTCCATGCCGCGCAGGCGCAGTGCGCGGGCCGCGGCCAGGCCGGCCACGCCGCCACCGGCAATCACGACCCGGGTCTTGAAGATCTTGGCCGGCTCGGGCCAGGCCCGTCCGGCCTGCAGGCCGTCGCGCAGCCAGTGGCCCCGCTCAGCCTGCACGCCGGTCCATCCGCCGGCGATGTGGTCCAGGCCATCTGCGGCTTGGCAGCCCGTGGCCGCCCACGCAGCGCCCAGGCCGGTGCTCAGAAAACTGCGTCTATCGATCACACATCAGGTTCCATCGTGCCGCTCACGCGGCGTAGCCCCACAGGGCATGGGGTGCGCACATGATAGTGCGCGCCGATGGCCAAGCCGCTGCGCCGGGCGCCCCAAGCAAGGCTGCGCCCCCTTGGGGGGCAGCGACCCACACGCAGTGGGGGAGCGTGGGGGCTAAGCTGTGCCGAATTTGGTGTCGAACTGGATGCCGATTTGTTGCAACAGCGGCGTGGGCAACACACCGCCGGCACAGACCAGCACCACATCGTTCTTGAAGCGCTGCACCACCCCGTCATGGTCGATATCGACGTGGTGCTCCTGGATGCTGGCGACCGTGGAGTTGAGCAGCACGCGCAGGCGTCCGGCTTTTTCCTGCTGCTCCAGTTGCAGCCGGTTCTTTTGCTTGACGCGTGAAAACGCGGCACTGCGATAGGACAGGATCACGTCCGTGTCCTTTTCCTGGGACAGGGCGATGGCGGCTTCGAGCGCACTGTCGCCCCCGCCCACGACCAGCACCGACTGCCCCACGTACTGCGCCGGGTCCGCCAGGCGATAGGCCACCTTGGCCGACTCTTCCCCCGGCACTTCCAGCTTGCGCGGGGTTCCACGGCGCCCCATGGCCAGCAGCACGGCGGCAGTGGTGTAGCTGCCCCGGTTGGTGCGCACGCGGAACTGGCCATCCTCGCGCTCGATCGACTCCATGCGTTCGCGAAAGGCAATCTTCAGGCTGGTCTTGTGCACCACATCCAGCCAGAACGCCAGCAGTGTTTCTTTCTGCACATCGTTGAACTTCACCTTGCCAATCAGGTCCAGCTCCACCGGTGCGGTCATGGCAATCTTCTGCCGTGGGTAGTGGTAGACCGACCCGCCCAGCGAGTCTTCCTGCTCGATCAGTTTGTAGCGCATCTTGTGGTGGATGGCCGACAGGCCGGCGGACAGGCCGGCCGGGCCACACCCAACGATGAACACATCGAAATCCGCCTTGGCGCCGCGCTTTCTGCGGATTGCATCCATGGCCTGGCGCCCCTGCTCGGCCGCCTTGCGGATCAGCCCCATGCCGCCGAGTTCTCCGGCAATGAAAATGCCGGGAATGTTGGTCTCAAACTGCGGCGTCACATTCGGTATGTCGATGCCGCGCCGCTCCGTACCAAACACCAGTTTGATCGACTCCACCGGACAGGCCGCCATGCAGGCACCATGGCCAATGCAGGAGGCTGCATTGATAAGGACCGCCTTTCCGTTCACCACGCCCAGCGCACCTTCCGGGCAGGCTTTGACGCAGGCGCCAGAACCCATGCAGCGGCTGAAATCGACCACCGGATGCAGCGAGGGGGGCTCCACCAGCCCACTCTGCACCGCCACCTGCAATTCAGCGGCGTGCGTGTCGTGGATGCGCCGCTGCCGGCGCACGTACAGCGTCATCGCGATCAGGATGATGGCTGCGTAGAGATAAAGGTAATTCATGCCAACACGCAATGCGGGAGAAGCCCGCGTGGTCAGGGTTTGCCGGTGCGTGGCACACCGGCCAGTTGCCGAGCCTGCTCCAGGCCGGGTTTGACCTGCTGCACCATGGGGCTGTCAGGCGGCCCAAATTCGACCACCTGCTGCCAGTACTGGATCGCCTGCTTGTAGTCCTGGCGGTCAAAAGCCTCCGAACCCGCCATCGACAGCGCCTTGAGGTTGCGGGGTTCCAGTTTGAGCGCTCGCCTGACCAGCTTGAGGGGTTCACCGGCGAGCACGTTCTTGTTCTGCACGGCCAAAGAATCGGCATAGTCGGCGAGCAGGTTGGCGTCGTCCTTGCGCAAGGCCAGCGCTTTTTCGTACGCCTGTAGCGCCTCGGGGTGGCGCCCCAGCACGCTGTAAGAGCGCGCCAGCATCGCCCAGCCTTCGGCATCCTGTGGCTGGTCCTTGAGGCGCTGGGCCAGCCGCTCCACCATGGACGCCACCTGGCCAGTTTCGGTTCCATGGGGCGCGCTGCCGGCCATTGTGGGTGCGATGCTTGACGGCTGGTTTGACTTGGCAGGCATGGCTGGCACCGTGGGCATTGCAGCGGGCATGACCGCAGTCGTGCCGGTGGGCGCGCGCGACCCCGTCCACCAATACCCGGCAGCGACCACGGCCAGCGCGACCGTCGCTATGCCGGCAAACATCCAGCGGGCGTCCCCTTCCTGCGGCGGTGCGGCCATGACCTGGTCCAGCAGGCGCCGCTCCAACGCGGTTTTCTCGGCGTCGTAGGATTCCTTGGGAAGCGCCCCTGTTGAATACTGTTCCTGGAGTTGCTGCAGCTGTTGCCGCAGGCCTTTAATACTGTCGCTCATGGTGTGCAATCGTCGGTTGGTCATCAAAAGTCAAAACGGGCGCCCAGGTAATAGAACATGCGCTGCGACGATTCGTTGCGTGCGGGGCCGGTGGTGTCGGCGATCTCATAGGTGAGCTCGGTCTCCAGCGATATCCGCTTGATCAGGCGATAGGTCATGCGAATGCCAGGCGTCCATCGCTTCATCTTGTTGCCCAGGCTGTCATCCTGCAGGTACAGGCGCAGCGATGGCTCCACCTGCCACTCTTCGTTGATACCGGTCAAATTGTTATACGACAACAGGGTTCCCCGGTAGGTCGGTCCCGACAGAAAACTGGCGTTGAACACATGCGTATCGCGGGCCGAATACAGGTTGGAACCAATCAGCTGCACGCCAACGCTCCACAGGTCGCCGGTACTGGGCTGGCCATTGGGCAATATGACGGCAATGGGCTTGATCTCGTCGACATTGGTGTAATTGACATTGGCACCCGCCTGCCAGTTGGTGGTCAACGGCGTTGTGAAGCCCACCATGCCCTGGGTCTGGAACGACGTGATGCCGTTGACCTGCCCGCGCAGCATGTCGATCGGAGTGGTCGCCAGCAGGTCCTGGATGTTGCGTGCCGGCGTGGGCAGCGAAGGGTCCTGGAAGAACAGGATATTGCCCAGCGAACGCACAGGCGTGGCCCGCCGGTCAAACAGGAAGTTGACCACGGTGGTGTCCGGGAACTGCCACGACCCCTGCAGGGTGGCAATGTTGAGCCCTTGCAGCACCTGGTCGTAGTCCACTTGACCGGACAGGGCCAGCCCCTCGTTGAAATAGCGCAACTCGGCACCGACCGCGCTGCGGTCTATCTGGTCGTCAATCATCTGCTGGTTGACGTAGACGCTGCCGCTCATGTTCGGCGCCAGCGCATCCGCATCGACCCAGGCGCCATAGAAATGGCGTTTGCTGTCGAGCAGCAAGTCGGTGGGCACGCCATAGACCGCGCTGACCTTCCACTTCGGTGCGAAGGTATAGGCTGCCTGCACCCCGTCAAAACGGTAGAGCACACCGCCGCCGATCGGGGACTGGCGCCCCACCTTGAAGGCCGTGCCATTGGTCAGCGAGCGCTGGTCAAAGTACAGGGCCGACAGGCGGTTCTTGTTCGGGCGGTTGGGCATGAGGTCGGCGCTGTAGGTGTCGCGCACCACAAAGCGCATGTCCTTCTCCGCGTCGCGGTAGCGCCAGTTGACGTCCACATTGGTCTGCACCTGCTTCTGGTCGGTGCCCGACAGGCTGTTCTCGGACTGCAGCACGGGCAGTCCGCCAAGGGGTGAATCCACAAAATCCTGCGAACGGGTCTGGGACTGCCCCCCGTAGTAGAAAACCGAAACCGAACCATTGGTGGTGGAAACCGGCTCCGCCGGGCCCCGCCCCTTGGCGACGGCCGTCTCCGTGGGTAAATTCACCAAATACTGGCGGATCTGCTCGCTGTCGGCTCCCGCCGGGTACAGCTTCAAAAAGGTTTCAAACTCGCCGCGGGCCCGTGCGTTGTCGCTCGACTTCAGGCGCGTCAGTCCAATCTGTTCCTGCGCTCTGCGGGTGCGGGTGTTGGGGGGCAGGTTGAGCAGTTTGTCGAGTGCCGCAATGGCATCCTGGTAGTCGCCCCGGTCGTTGGCCGCATCAGCCACCGCCATCAGCTTGGCGGCGCTGGCTTCGACCTCGGGCGCCGACGCAATGACGGCGGGCGCCGCGCCGACGTCAGACGGCTGAGTCACCGAAGGGGATGATGGCTGGGGAACTGCCGCCTGCACCAACGGCACGACTGCGGCGGCGGGAAAGCGCTTGACCAGCAGGCGCTGTGCGTTTTCTGCCTCGGCCAGCGTGCCAAAGTATCCCAAGGAGATCTCATAGCTGGTCTTGCCGTCCGTGACGCGGCTCGATGTGAACACTTCGGCCTCTTGCAGAATGGCGGGTATGGACGCCTTCAACTGCTCACCCGGGTCGGTCGAACTTTGCAGCACAACGGCATAGTGTTTGCCAGCCTCCTTGGCCTTGGGGACGGGTGCCGCCGATGACACCATGGAACCCATGCCCTCCATCACAATCTCCAGGGTTTCTTTGGCGCGCCCGGCGCGCACTTTGAAGCCTACGGACTGGCTGAACCGGACCAGCAGCTTGCGCTTGAACAGGTCGTCATTGGAAACGGCTTCGTCCGTGACCACCAGTTGTGGCAGGCCATTGCCGCCGGCGATACGCCGCTCGCCCACCAGGGTGATGGTCGAATCCTTTCTGGGCAGGATGTTGTAGAAGACCTGCACCAGATCGCCGGACTTGGCGGCGATCGAGCGCTGGAACTGCACCGGCGCAGAGAAACGTATGACCGCCACCGCGTCTTTGCCACTGCTTTTGATCTCGATGTCATCGAGCAGCTGGGCCTGGGCCAGGGAAACCAGGCATAGCTGCCCGGCAACGGCCAAAGGCCAAAAAAGATTACGTGTTTGCATGGGAGAGCTCAGGAAAGGTAGTGGTACGTTTGCTCAGTTCCACTTGGTATAGGCTGCGCCCGTGTTACCCAGGGGACGGTGGCACCCCGACTGAGAACAATCCGTCGGTGCAGGTGTTTTGTTGCGGTGGTTAAGTGCCATCTTGTCGGCTGTACCCAGATACGCAGTTCCTGTTTGATGGCAGGATTTGCACCAACCTGCACCGTTCCCCATGGTGGAGGTGTGGTTCATGCGCTCGGTGAGCCAACTGGTGGTGCTGCTATGGCAGGCATTGCAATCCAGCGCAGCGCCACCTGTCAACTGAGCCTCAGGTATGTGGTTCGCAGGCTTGGCCAAGGCGCCCTGGACACCTGCCGACAAATAGCTTCCGTTATGGCATGACTTACAGGTACCCGCCGTCACCACGCTGTGATTCATCGTGACCGAGGTCGTAAAACTGACTTGCGAACGGTGGCAGGAATCACACTTGGCAGTGCCTGCGGGTACTGGTATGTGGGTCGGCCCCTTAGATACGGCGGTGGTGCTGCCGTTGTGGCAGGTATCGCAGGTTCCGGTACCCACGGCGTTCGCGGGTGCGTGCGTGTACTGCACGCTCAGCCAGCTGCTGGTGGAGCGGTGGCAGCTTTCGCAGTTGCCGGTCACCGCCGAGTGGGTCGCTGTGGCGGGCTTGCTGGTCAAGCCGTATCCAGCCGTCAAGTGGCAGCTTGCGCACTGGGTTGCGATCGATACGTTGGAGTGGAACCTGCCGGGGTTCCAGCTGACATAGCCCGATTTGTGGCAGCTGTCGCAGTTGGTGATCGCCACGCCCGTCAAGGTCTGGTAGGGAATGTGATTGACGGGTTTGCCGTCGGCCGGTGGGTAGGCCCCGCTGTGGCAGGTGGTGCACTGATTGGTCACCGGCATCTGGCTGTGGTTCCACTTGGTAGGCTTCCAGCCCGTCACGTTGTGGCAGCTGACACAGTTGACGCTGGTGGGAATGTGCTGGGCGGTCTTGCCGGCGGCGGCGCTGCCGTTGTGGCACGTGGAGCACACCGTGGCCGCGGTAAACAGACTGTGGTCGGGCTTGGAGCCCAGCCAGGTACTGGTCGACTTGTGGCAGTTTTCGCAGACGGTCTGGCCATTATGAATGGCCGTGGCTGGCCGGCTGCTCAAGCCATACGTGGCGCTCAGGTGGCAGGTCGCGCACTGCGTGGACAGTGACACACTGGAATGAAAACGGCTCGGAATCCAGCTCGTATAACCCGACTTGTGGCAGCTGTCGCAGTTGGTAATCGCCACGCCCGTCAGGGTCTGGTAGGGAATGTGATTGACGGGTTTGCCGTCGGCCGGCGGGTAGGCGCCGCTGTGGCAGGTGCTGCACTGGTTGGTCACCGGCATCTGGCTGTGGTTCCACTTGGTCGGTTTCCAGCCCGTCACGTTATGGCAGCTGACGCAGTTGACCGAGGTCGGTATATGGTTCGCGACTTTGCCGGTGGCGGCGCTACCGTTATGGCAGCTGGAGCAATTCGTTGCCGCGGTGAACAGGCTGTGGTCGGGTTTGGAGCCCAGCCAGGTGCTGGTCGACTTATGGCAGTTTTCGCAGACGGTCTGGCCGCTGTGGATGGCCGTGGCCGGGCGGCTGCTCAGGCCATACGTGGCGCTCAGGTGGCAGGTCGCGCATTGGGTCGACAGCGACACGTTGGTGTGGAAGCTGCTCGGAATCCAGCTGGCAAAGCCTGACTTGTGGCAGCTGTCGCAGTTGGTGATGGCAACCCCACTCAATGACTGGTAGGGAATGTGGTTTGCGGATTTGCCATCGGCTGGCGGATAGGCACCGCTGTGGCAGGTGGTGCACTGATTGGTC
>Ga0208509_1000083_pt1 | contig 41099 bp, 44 predicted proteins | sample LakWasMeta7_HOW4_2_FD_183857 | JGI IMG/M metagenome (GOLD analysis project Ga0208509, IMG submission 183857) | Freshwater sediment methanotrophic microbial communities from Lake Washington under simulated oxygen tension - Sediment Metagenome... | ecosystem: Environmental > Aquatic > Freshwater >...
CAATACACTGGTCATTCTTAACAATTAACGCGCCGACCGGCACTTCACCTTGTTGTTCGGCCCGTTGCGCCAGCCGAATGGCATAGCGCATCCAGGCCTCATCGGTTGTCTGGCTTATTCCCATTCAATGGTCGCAGGTGGCTTGCCGCTGATGTCGTAAGTCACGCGTGAAATGCCCGACACTTCATTAATGATCCGCCGGGAAATCAAATCCAGAAAATCATAAGGTAAATGCGCCCAACGTGCAGTCATGAAATCAATGGTTTCTACCGCGCGAATAGCGATCACATAATCATAACGTCGCCCATCACCCATCACGCCGACCGACTTCACCGGCAAAAACACCGCAAAGGCTTGGCTCACCTTGTCATAAAGATCATGCCTATATAGTTCTTCGATAAAAATTGCATCGGCCTGACGCAACAAATCGGCGAATTCTTTTTTCACTTCACCCAGAATTCTGACGCCCAAACCAGGGCCGGGAAACGGGTGACGATAAACCATATCTGCAGGCAACCCTAACTCGACACCCAGCTTTCTTACTTCATCCTTGAACAGCTCACGCAGCGGTTCAACCAGCTTTAAAGTCATATTTTCAGGCAAGCCACCAACATTATGGTGCGATTTAATCAGATGCGCTTTGCCGCTTTTTGAACCCGCCGATTCAATCACATCCGGGTAAATCGTGCCTTGCGCCAACCATTTAGCATCGGCAATTTTCGCTGCTTCTTCATCGAAGATTTCCACAAACAAGTTGCCAATGATTTTGCGTTTTTGCTCAGGATCGGTCACGCCAGTCAATGCATCAAAATAGCGCTGCTCGGCATTGACGCGAATCACCTTAACGCCCATGTGCTCGGCAAACGTCGCCATCACCTGATCGCCCTCACGCAACCTAAGCAATCCAGTGTCAACGAACACACACGTCAATTGATCGGCAATCGCTTTATGCAGCAAAGCTGCAACCACCGAAGAATCGACCCCACCGGAAAGCCCCAGAATCACATGATCGGTGCCGACTTTCTCGCGCACTGCCCGAATGCTGTCCTCGATAATATTACTGGATGTCCATAACGCTTCGCAGCCGCAAATATCAACCACAAAGCGCGCCAGAATGCGACCGCCTTGTTTAGTGTGCGTGACTTCCGGATGAAACTGCAGCCCGTAAAAAGCTTTATATTCATCAGCAATACCGGCTATCGGCGCGCCTTCTGAGCTGGCAATCAATTTAAATCCGGCCGGTAAATCGACCACTCTATCACCATGACTCATCCACACATCCAGCAAGCCAAATCCTTCGGCCGAAAGATGATCCTCTATACCGCTAAGTAATTTTGAATGACCGCGCGCCCTGATTTGTGCATAACCAAATTCCCGATGGTCCGAGCTTTCAACTTTACCGCCCAATTGTTCGGTCATAGTTTGCAAGCCATAACAAATGCCTAATACCGGCACACCCAATTGAAAAACAATGTCTGGCGCTCTAGGGGTATCGCTGCTGGTAACGGTTTCCGGACCGCCAGACAAAATAATGCCTTTGGGCGCAAATTGCTTAATGGCGTCTTCGGTGCATTCGCAGGAATAAATCTCGCAATACACGCCGATCTCACGAATGCGGCGGGCGATTAACTGGGTGTACTGCGACCCGAAATCCAGGATAAGAATCTTGTCGTTATGAATATTGGTAGCTGACTGCTTCACGGTAGTACTCGATGGTGTTGACTAAAAAAATAAGGGGCTCTTTTGAGCCCCCGGCAATACAGATAAAAACCGGCCCGGACTTAGTCCACCCGGTAATTAGGCGATTCCTTAGTGATGGTGACATCGTGTACATGGCTTTCTCTCATGCCGGCACTGGTCACGCGTACAAACTGGGCTTTTTCGTGTAAGACACCAATAGTTTGCGAGCCGGTGTAACCCATACTGGCGCGAATTCCACCCAATAATTGATGAATAACAGCAAGTAAGCTGCCTTTGTAGGGAACACGGCCTTCTATGCCTTCAGGTACCAACTTTTCAACTGAATCGGCTTCTTCCTGAAAATAACGATCACTAGAGCCTTGTTGCTGCGCCATTGCACCTAATGAACCCATGCCACGATAAGATTTATAAGAACGGCCTTGGAACAATTCAACTTCGCCGGGCGCTTCTTCAGTACCAGCGAACAAGCCGCCTAACATCACTGAGTGAGCGCCAGCAGCCAAGGCTTTAGCAACATCGCCGGAGTAGCGAATACCGCCATCGGCAATCAATGGTACGCCAGTGCCTTTAAGAGCATCGGCGACATTACTGACTGCAGTAATTTGCGGCACACCGACGCCGGCAATAATACGCGTGGTGCAAATCGAGCCTGGACCAATACCCACCTTGACACCGTCAGCCCCTGCTTCCACCAACGCTAATGCCGCTGACGCTGTGGCAATGTTGCCGCCAATAACTTGCACATCCGGATAATTTTGTTTGACCCAACGTACTCTGTCCAGCACGCCCTGAGAATGTCCGTGCGCAGTATCGACAATAATCACGTCAACGCCTGCAGCGACTAACGCCGCGACGCGCTCTTCAGTGCCTTGTCCAGTGCCGACTGCCGCGCCTACCCGCAAACGTTCCTGCTCGTCTTTACAAGCATTGGGGTAATCCTTGGCTTTTTGAATGTCTTTTACAGTAATCATGCCGCGCAGATGAAAATCGTCATTGACTACTAACACTTTCTCAATGCGATGTTTGTGCAGCAGTGCCACAGCTTCTTTGCGATCGGCATGTTCACTGATAGTTACCAGCCGTTCTTTTGGTGTCATTACCGTTGACACCGGCTCATCAAAGCGAGTTTCAAAACGTAAATCCCGACTTGTAACAATACCCAATAACTCATCGCCTTTAACGACAGGTACACCGGAAATGTTTTTAGATCGGGTTAACTTGATGACATCGCGAACGCTGGCATCCGGCCCAACAGTAATAGGATCTTTAATGACACCGCTTTCATATTTTTTAACATGCCTGACTTCGCGCGCTTGCTGCTCGACCGTCATGTTTTTATGGATAATGCCGATGCCGCCTTCTTGAGCAATCGCGATAGCCAGACGCCCTTCAGTCACTGTATCCATAGCCGCCGCGACCAACGGAATATTCAATCTGATGCTGCGGGTCAATTGTGTTGTCATTTCTACATCGCGAGGGAGCACTGTTGAGTGCGCGGGCACCAGTAAAACATCGTCAAAGGTAAGCGCTTCCTGAATAATTTGCATAGACCACACCTGATAATCGGTAAAAATAACGATGCATTATACCTGCTTATAGTGTTTTCTGTCAGGCACTTAAACCAAGTTGAGCCGTTCATTATAAATTTGGCAAGCGCACAAAAAGCGCCTTGCTTCATCCGTAAAACTTAACCAGGCCCGTGTTATTCTTACCTCAATTTTAACCACTCCGACTTAGTTGATGATTTGTTACCTCGTTGGCGGCGCAGTCCGCGACACCTTACTTGGACGACCTGTTACTGAAAAAGACTGGGTAGTCATCGGCGAAACGCCTGAATCCATGCTTAATCTAGGCTTCCGCCCGGTCGGCAAAGATTTTCCGGTATTTTTACATCCTAAAACCAAAGAAGAATACGCCCTGGCCAGAACCGAGCGTAAAACCGCGCCCGGCTACAAAGGCTTTTCAGTTCACGCAGCGCCAGACGTGACTTTAGAACAAGATTTATTGCGCCGCGACTTGACCATCAACGCCATGGCCATGACCCCTGAAGGCCAGCTTGTCGATCCCTATGGCGGCCAACGCGACTTGGAGCAACGATTGTTCCGGCATATTTCACCCGCCTTTGCCGAAGACCCTGTACGAATTTTACGCATTGCTCGTTTTGCGGCTCGCTATGCGCAACTGGGCTTTAACGTGGCAGCAGAAACTAGAGGCTTAATGCAAGACATGGTCAACAATGGTGAAGTCGATCATCTGGTGCCGGAGCGTGTGTGGGCAGAATTGGTCAAAGCACTCAACGAACCCTCACCGGCAGCTTTTTTTCACACTTTAAGAGACTGCGGCGCACTGGCCCGAATCCTCCCTGAATTAGAAAACTTGTTCGGTGTACCGCAACCGGAACGCTATCACCCGGAAATTGACACCGGCATCCATAGCCTACTCAGCCTGGAGCAAGCTGCGCTGTTATCACCCAAAGCTGAAGTTAGATTTGCCGCAGTGGTGCATGATCTAGGCAAAGCCCTGTCTCCCAAAGAACACTGGCCGCATCATCACGGTCACGAGCGAAATGGCCTACCCGTTCTGGAACAGCTTTGCAGCCGTTTGCGCGTACCTAATGCGTTCAAAACCTTAGCACTACAAGTCATGCATTACCACACCCACAGCCACCGCGTGTCCGAGTTACGCGCCAGTACCTTAACCGACATGCTGGCAAACTTGGGCGCCTTCAAAGCCAATAACACCTTAGATGATTTTTTACTGGCCTGCGAAGCCGACGCCAAAGGCAGAACAGGGCTGGAGCACGTTGCCTATCCTCAAGCTGATTTTATCAAGCGTGCCGCCATTGCCGCTGCAAATGTAGATACCCGCGATATTCTGCAGAGCGGTCTTAAAGGCGAAAAAATCGGCGAAGCCATTCGTCGGTTACGCATTCAAGCTGTTGCCGACATTGCACCCTAATACTGGCTGCCGTTTGCCTGATCGACTTAACTTAATGGCATTGTAATGTTGGGCTCAAAACCAATTGCCCGTTAAAATAGCGCCAACGTTAACCACTTAAAGATTTAATCCTATGCCTTCTTTTGACATCGTTTCCGAATTTGATAAACACGAAATTAGTAACGCCATCGACCAAGCCAACAAAGAAGTCGGCACCCGTTTTGACTTTAAAGGCACCGATTCCAAGTTTGAGCTGACCGAAGATAAGCTGGTGATGATTTCGGAATCCAACTTCCAGCTGCAACAAATGTTCAGCATCGTCTGTACCAAACTCAGCCGCCGTGGCATCGACATCGCCTGCATGGAAGTAGGCACACCCAAACCCGGCGGCAAAACAGTGCGCCAAGAAATTACCCTCAAACAAGGCGTAGATTCGGCATTGGCAAAGAAAATAGTCAAATTAATCAAAGACAAAAAACTCAAAGTCCAAGCCGCGATTCAGGGCGAACAAGTCAGAGTTACCGGCAAAAATCGCGACGATCTGCAAGACGTAATCAAAATGCTACGCGAAGAAAACCTAGAAATGCCCCTACAGTTTAATAACTTCAGGGATTAACAAACTGTATGGATTAGGCCGCTAAAAATAGTTACTGCCCCGTCAAGCCCGTTCGTGCTGAGCACCGTCGAAGTATGATCGGGCTTGACGAACCAGCATAGGATTTGTCCATTCACGGTTCAACAGGCTCACCACGCACGGAAAAATTAATTGCTTCATGCTGAAACCCTATCTAAGCAAAGCAGCCAATCCTTACAATCATGCTAGACTCATTCCCGGTAGCCAATTAAGGGAACTCAGATTCAGCCCTTCGACTGTTTTGAGCCCCTTAAGCCATGCTGCCAAATAATTAAAATAACTACACGAGGATGAGTCATGATGAAAAGTATAAAAATGATTTTGACCGCATTAATCATCGTCGCTTCTAGCGCCGTTCTATCAACAACCGCATTTGCTCAATACCCACCTGAGCAAGCCATTGACCTGACGGTTGGCAAAGTACAATTAGCCATCGATGCACTAAAAAGCGGCGCCAATGCGGATGCCGTATCTGATTTAATTAAAGATGCGCTAGATGCCAGCAAAGAAATCAATGCCAGTGACACGGTGTTTGTTGCCCGTACCAAAGGCAGCAACACCTTAAAAAATGCCCGTAAACATCTAAAAGAAGGTTCAACTAAAGACGCCGAACAAGAGCTGGACAATGCTCTCAAAGCCTTTAGCAACCTGAAAAAACTGCTTTAACGCAACATCAACACCAGGTCGGGCAGAAATACTTGCCCGGCCTACCTCATTGTTCCAACTCAATATTTACCGAACCAATCTGTTAAAACCGACGCGACTAGCGAGCCAGTTTTAACTTTAATAGGCGTTGCAAAATTTCGCCATCGGTCATTTCCGGTGTGTAATCATCCCAGCCATAAGCTTTGGCAACGGCGTTATCGAGTGCTAAGTGAGCATTGCCCAACCAGGCCAGCGATTGAGAAGGAGCCTAACTCACCTGTTTAGGCTCCGCTAGAAACTCGCCTGATGTTTTTTCGTGGGCGAAGCGATTTTGGCTATGTGAGTTGAATTTGCTGGGGCCGCTTGCTAATCAGCAAATATGTTGGTTGCAGGTATGTGGATACTCTTGGGAACCTCGAAAAACCCATTCCGTTCATGGTTCGACAAGCTCTCGGCAACTGCTCCTGCGTTGCCCTACCTCATGCATCCGTGCAGTCGACCACGAACGGAACTCATTGATTTATATAGTGCCGTTCGTACTGAGTTTATCGAAGTGCAGGGTTTTTCGAGGCTCCCTCTTATTATGCCGCTTCCTTAGCAGCACCCGCGGAGCTCTGGGTAATAACCAATCCCAATAAGTTGCAATTTATTGGGATTACGAAGGTTCTAACCTCGCAACTTGCCGCTTTTTTTAAGGTACCGAACACCTAAATAAGCAGCGGTCAGCAGCGGCACAATAATCACTAACAGCTGATCGCGCAGCTCGTCTTGATAGTCGGTTAATTCCGGATATTTAAATAACAGGATTAAGGTAATACCTAATAACCAGATGAATTGGCTGCTGTATTCCTTAACTAGCCAGCGTTGCCAGTTGAATTCCATGCTTTTAAAGGTCGCGCCCAAGCCCTTGAGCACAGGGACCCAGCGGTTGACGCGTTTGGCGTAAGCATCGAACTCTGCACCAAATTTACCGCGCAAAAAGTTCTCTTCCGCCAACACGATGCTTTGGAAAATAAATAAAAAAAGTGGAATGACCAATCCAACATACAGCAGCGAATTAGACAAAATACCAATCCCAACCAGCATCAAGATATTGCCGACATAGAGCGGATTGCGGCAGTGATTGAAAATACCTTCGGTGACTAAATTTGCTGCATAAACCTTTTTATTCAAGCCGCCGCGTTTGATGTATGCCAGGCCTATAGTCGCGCCGCGGATCGCTTGGCCGGAAATAGTAATCGTTAAACCAATAACCAGCACCCAAGCATGATAAGGCGTTGTTAATACTTCAGCTGAAGGAATGAACAGCGCTAAATATAAAGGAATGAATACCCAGTTGCGGTATTGAAAAAAGAAATTGCCTATTTTAATCATCATTATTTTTTTCTCGCGATGAGGCCGGAAAAGTTGTACCACTTAAAAAACACTTCGCAATTATCAAAACCAATGTCACGTAGCATTGCGATATTTTCACTGAGTTTATAAGGGATGAGGATGTTTTCTAACGCTTCTCGTTTTTGCGAAATTTCCATGTCGCTGTAATGATTGCGGCGTTTGTAGTTGTAATAATGCTTAATAAACTCGCGATTAAATACGCTATCTTCAGCCAATACTTTTTCAACCAGGATTAACACGCCGCCACTTTCTAAACCGTCAAAAACGTTTTTCAGCAATTTTTCTCGGTAGATAGGACGAACGAATTGCAACGTCAGGCACAAAACCACGACCGAGGCATTGGTAATTTCTACAGTTGAATTTAAATCGGCAACACGTAACTCAAACGGTCGAGAAAAATCGGCCTCTATCAGTTTAACTTGGCATTTATCGAGCATCTCTGGTGAATCGTCGATACCGATAAAACGTATATCTTTGGGGACAGCGGTGTTCATGCCTATTAAGGTGGTACCGGTAGCGCAACCCAAGTCATAAACATCGGTACCTGGTTTGGCGTAATCGGCCGCAAGCTCCGAAATCATTCGCTGCATTTCTCCATAATATGGCACCGACCGGCTAACCATGTCGTCAAAGACATTGGCAACTGTGGAGCCAAATTTGAAATCAGCGACGGTATTTATTTCTTCTTTAAAAACTTTATCTTCGTTGGACATAATAAATTTGATCCGTTATGAAAAGTTTTGCTCATAGAATTGTCAGATAAATTGAACTACCTGACGAAAAAATAGGGATTCTTTCATTTTTCTAGTGTGTCGTAAAGTTAAGAGCTCCATTACTTGGTCTATTGAGAATATCAAAAAAGCATTCCGCCCATGATTCAACATGATCACCACGAAAGGAACACTTTGATTTACAAGCTGCTCACATTCATACCCAATGGCTACTGAGCAAGGTTACGCTGCAGACGCCTGGTATTTTTTATAAAAAATATAGCCAACCACCAGCGCAGCCAACCAAACGGTCGCCAGTGGACCGAGAATGCCACCGGAATGCCCTTCGAAAATAGCCAGGTATTCGGCATTTGGATTGGTGTTGAACAAGCTTTTACTCATCTTGATTTGAAATACCCAACCGACATGACAGCCAATGCAAACAGCCAGGCTTTGTTTGTTGTTTACTCTGATGACGGCCAAGAAAATTCCCACCATTAGCAAGGCACAAAAAGCTGCCACATTTTCCGGGTTGAATATATTGATAAATGCTTCAATAAGCAGTTGAAAACTGGCCGCCAAGCTAAAGTTATCCACTGACAGGGAGCTTTTAGTATCCAAAAAATGTAGCAATGCGTAATACGTTGAAGTAAGTAATACAGCCGCAATTACGGGTAAATTACGCCGTAATCCCGCTAACAGCATGCCGCGAAACACCAGCTCTTCAACCACACCAATTAATGATGCCAGGACAAATGCAATGGTTATTTTTTTAAATACCAACCCTATCGACCACGGCTGGCTATCGTCAAACACATTAATCTCAAACAGGTATAAAACAATAAATATCGGCAACAAAGTCAATATGCCTAAGCCAAAACCGCGCAGTAACTGGCTGATAAAGATCTTTTTTTCGGCAAGCCCAAGATCTTCTTTAGTTAATTTAAGCATGCGCATCAGCGGATAAATACTCAGCAACAATGAGATTTGCGTGATGCGGATGATAAGTTTCCGGAGCAGCGACGGATCATCCAAGCCCCATGCAATCAGGTAAGCTAATAAGCACGCATTGGATGTAATCGCCAGTAGCACCAACAGCGGCATCAGCGCATAAATCACAATTCTCATAAGTGTACCGTTTCTTTGCCAAAATCACCCCAGCACATCTGCACCGCGGCCAAGGCCGCTAGTGATGCGGTTTCTGTTCTTAAGATGCGTTGCCCGAGACGCACCGGAATAAAACCAGCCGCTTTGGCAAGCTCACGCTCATGATCGGCAAAGCCCCCTTCCGGACCGGTGAGTAAGGTAACGTGTGGAGTTTCCGGCGTTAACTCGTTGAGTGTCTGCTCGGCATAGGGATCAAGAAAGATTTTTAAGCCTTGTTGATTGCCGACCCAGTCTTGCAAATGCTGTATCTCCGGTAAGGGTGGCAACAACGTTCGACCGCTTTGCTCTGCGGCATGTTGAACAATTTTTTGCCAGTGCAGCAGCCGTTGCGGCTTTTTTTCACCTTTAAATTGCACCTGACAGCGCTCGGTGATTAAGGGGGTAATGTGATTAACACCCAATTCCACAGCTTTTTGCACCGACAAATCCATTCGGTCGCCGCGTGCAATACCCAGTCCCAGGGTAATGTGCAATGGGGATTCGACACTACGATCAACCCATTGCTCAACGGCAATCAAGACGGTTTTACGGCTAACTTCAGCAACGGTGCTGACAAATTCGCCGCCCTCACCATTGAACAGAATGATGGCGTTATCCTTTTTTAAGCGCAGTACGGTTCTGACGTAATGCTCGTTGTCTTCATCCAATTCAATGATTTTGCCTGATGCCAGTGACACCGACACATATAATCTGGAAACTCTCATAATTAGTCCTGAACTGCTTGCTGTATGCCCTGCCAAGCGATTTCGGCAAGCAATGATAGTTCGTCTTCGCTAATAACGTAGGGCGGCATGAAATAAATCACATTACCCAGCGGGCGCAATAGCACGCCTTTGGACAAGGCATATTGATAAACCTTAAGCCCTCGCCGCTCTTGCCAAGGAAATGACTCACGAGTTTGTTTATTTTTAACCATTTCAATGGCCAAAATCATGCCGGTCTGCCGAACTTCGCTGACATGCGGATGCTCGTTAAATCTAGCGCCGGCTTTGGCCATTGCCGCAGCCAAGCCATGATTTTGTTCGATGATACTGTGCTGCTGGAAGATGTTTATAGTCGCCAATCCGGCCCGGCATGCCAGCGCGTTGCCGGTATAGCTGTGCGAATGCAAAAACGCGGTCAGTTTTTGGTAATCGTCATAAAACGCCGAGTAAACTTTATCTGTCGTCAACACCGCTGACAGTGGCAGATAGCCGCCGGTCAGTCCTTTGGATAAACACATAAAATCCGGCGTGATGTCGGCTTGTTCACAGGCAAACAAAGTCCCGGTACGGCCGAAACCGACGGCAATTTCGTCAGCAATCAAATGCACGTTGTATTTATCGCAAGCTGAGCGCAGTAATTTTAAATACACCGGATCGTACATGCGCATATTGCCCGCACACTGCACCAGCGGCTCAATGATGACGGCGCACACAGAGTCGGCATGTTGCTGTAGAGTCTGTTCCATTAACGCAAAGCGGCGCGTGGAGTAATCGGCCCAGGTTTCACCGGGCTCCCGATGATAACAATCCGGCCCCGGCACGGTAATCACATCCATCAACAGCGGCGCGTAAGTTTCCTTATACAAGGCAACATTGCCGACTGCCAGCGCGCCGAGGGTTTCGCCGTGATAGCTGTTTTCCAGCGTGATGAATTTGGTTTTTTGAGTTTGCCCAAGATTGCGCCAATAGTGAAAGCTCATTTTCAGCGCGACTTCTACCGCAGCAGAACCATTGTCGGCATAAAAACAGCGGTTCAGTCCGGACGGGGTAATTTCGACCAGTTTTTCCGCCAACTGGACGGCAGCTTCATGAGTAAAGCCGGCAAAAATGACGTGCTCCAGCGTATCGAGCTGATCTTTTAACGCAGCATTGATGGCTGGATTTGCATGACCAAACAGATTCACCCACCAGGAACTGATCGCATCCAAATAACGGTTACCGTCAAAATCCTCGAGCCAAACACCTTGGCCTTTTTTGATCGGGATAATGGGAAAGTTTTCATGGTCCTTCATTTGTGTGCATGGATGCCACAAAACAGAAAGATCTCGGTTAGCTAAAGTTTGGTTGGTCATCATGTTGGGTACGAGATGTAAGACTCCAGCGCAAGCGCTCTGCTGAATACGCTGCAGAGCGGGCTAAAAGTACCTAATTAAACCGTTGTTTTTTGCAAATTAGCGAGGATAGCTAATGTTGGTGTGGCTTGATTCATGGTGTAAAAGTGCAGTCCTGGCGCACCAGCATCTAATAAACGCTGACAAAGATCACTGACCACGTCCAAACCAAAAGCTTGAATGGATTCACGATCATCGCCAAAACCTTCCAAACGTTTGCGCATCCATCTAGGAATATCGGCGCCGCACATTTCTGAAAAGCGAAATAACTGTGCGTATTGGGTAATCGGCATGATACCGGGCACGATGGGAATGTCGATACCGTTCTTTTCACAAGCATCGACAAAGTAAAAATACCCCTCAGCATTATAAAAATACTGAGTGATTGCGGCATTAGCACCCGCATCAACTTTGCGTTTGAAATTTTTGAAATCTTGCGCGCCGCTGGGAGCCTGAGGGTGTACTTCAGGATAGGCAGCAACATGGATCTGAAAATGATCACCGGTTTCCTGACGAATAAATTCAACCAGTTCATTGGCATAGCGGAATTCACCCGCTGACATCATGCCAGAAGGCAGATCGCCTCTGAGCGCGACAATCTTGCTTATCCCGTGTTGCTGATAATTATTAAGAATGGCGCGAATATTATCTTTGGTTGAAGCAACGCAAGATAAATGCGGTGCTGCGGTGACGCCTTTGGCTTGAATGTCGACCACCGCATCAAAAGTAAGGTCGCGGGTTGAACCGCCGGCACCAAAGGTTACGGAAAAAAAGTCAGGATTGAGATTTGCAAGCTTGCCTTGAACTACTTGCAAGCTGGCTGCGCCTTCTTCAGTTTTTGGGGGATAAAATTCGAAACTGTAGAGCTGAGGGTGTTTTTTTTGTGATTGCATGTTTGGTATCTGTAAGACCGGTGAAGCTCGCGCCTCATCCGGTCTTGAAAGTGTCAATCAATAACGGTAATGATCAACCTTGTAAGGACCTTCAACCGGCACATTGATGTATTTGGCTTGCGTATCAGTCAATACAGTCAAATTTACGCCTAGTTGAGCAAGATGTGCTCTCGCCACTTTTTCGTCTAGCTTTTTAGGCAGCATGTACACATTGTTTTCGTACTTATCTGCATTTGCCCATAGCTCAAGCTGTGCCAATACTTGGTTACAGAATGAATTGGACATTACAAAACTAGGGTGGCCAGTTGCACAGCCCAAGTTAACCAAACGGCCTTCCGCCAATATAATCAGGCGTTTGCCATCTGGAAAAATGACATGATCGACTTGCGGCTTGATGTTTTCCCAGGTGTATTGGCGCAGTGAAGAAATTTCGATTTCAGAATCAAAATGGCCAATATTGCAGACGATTGCTTGGTCTCTCATAGCGGCTAAATGCGTATGAGTAATTACATTAAAGTTACCGGTAGCGGTAACGAAAATATTAGCAATTGGCGCTGCATCTTCCATGGTCACGACACGGTAACCTTCCATTGCCGCCTGTAATGCACAGATTGGGTCGATTTCGGTAATCCAGACAGTCGCCCCAAGCCCACGCAAAGACTGAGCACAGCCTTTACCAACATCACCATAACCGCAAACGACGGCAATTTTACCGGCAATCATAACGTCAGTTGCACGCTTGATGCCGTCAACTAATGATTCGCGGCAGCCATACAGATTGTCGAATTTTGATTTGGTCACAGAATCATTGACGTTAAAAGCTGGCACTTTCAAAGTGCCTTTGGCAACTCGTTCATTGAGACGCAACACGCCAGTGGTGGTTTCTTCAGACAAGCCTTTGACTTCGGCCATAAGCTCCGGAAACTTGTCGTGCATCATGTTCGTCAGATCGCCGCCGTCATCCAGGATCATGTTCGGACGCCAGCCATTAGGGCCAAGAATGGTTTGTTCGATACACCACTCGGCTTCTGATTCTGTTTCACCTTTCCAAGCAAATACCGGCACACCCGATGCTGCAATTCCAGCGGCCGCATGATCTTGAGTAGAAAAAATGTTGCAAGACGACCAACGCACTTCTGCGCCTAACGCAGTCAGTGTTTCAATCAATACCGCTGTCTGTATAGTCATATGCAGACAGCCGGCAATACGCGCACCTTTTAAAGGTTGCTGTGCCCCGAACTCTGAGCGCAATGCCATCAAACCCGGCATTTCTGTTTCAGCGATGTTGATTTCTTTACGGCCCCATTCTGCAAGGGCTATATCGGCGACTTTATAATCTTGTTGACTCATGTTGTTTCCTGTAAGGATTATTAAAGACCTGCAGCATCTCTCAATGCATCGACTTTGTCAGTTTTTTCCCAACTGAAAGTGTCTTCGGTGCGGCCAAAATGGCCATATGCGGCGGTGACTTGATAAATCGGTTTTAACAGGTCCAGCGTGGCGATCAATCCTTTAGGTCTTAAATCAAAGTGATCTCTGACAATTTGAACTAATCTGTCTTCGCTCAGTTTGCTGGTACCAAATGTTTCTACGCTGATAGAAGTAGGCTCTGCAACACCAATAGCATAAGAAACTTGAATTTCACAGCGTTCAGCAAGGCCGGCGGCAACTATATTTTTAGCTACGTAGCGCCCCATGTAAGCTGCAGAACGGTCAACTTTTGAAGGATCTTTACCCGAAAAAGCACCACCACCATGTCTGGCCATGCCGCCATAGGTATCTACAATGATTTTACGGCCTGTCAAGCCGCAATCGCCAACTGGACCGCCAATAATGAATTGTCCGGTAGGATTGATGAAGTATTTGGTGTCTTTATGCAGCCATTCTTTAGGCAGAACCGGCAGGATAATTTCATCCATAACGGCTTCATGCAAGGCTTTTGCTGAAATATCAGGAGAATGCTGAGTAGAAAGCACTACAGCTTCAATTGCGACTGGTTTGTTGTTTTCGTAACGGAAAGTAATTTGACTTTTTGCATCAGGACGCAGCCATGGCAATGTTTTATTTTTACGTACTTCAGACTGACGCTTAACCAACAAATGCGAGTAAGTAATGGGAGCCGGCATAAATACATCGGTCTCATTACTGGCATAACCAAACATTAAGCCTTGATCACCAGCACCTTGTTCGTGATCGTTAGCTTCATCAACACCCATCGCAATATCTGCAGATTGTTTGCCGATAGCATTTAATACCGCGCAGCTCTGTCCGTCGAACCCTATGTCACCATGATCATAACCGATGTCACAAACCACTTTTCTTACCAAAGCTTCCGTATCAACCCAGGCATTAGTGGTAATTTCACCCGCAAGAACAACCATGCCGGTTTTTACCAGTGTTTCGCAAGCAACTCGCGCACGGGGATCTTGGGCAATTATCGCATCAAGAACCGCATCGGAAATTTGGTCAGCGACTTTATCTGGATGCCCTTCTGAAACAGATTCTGATGTAAAAATGAAGTTATTGCTCACACTACCACCTTCTTAAAAATATAAAACTACTGATACACAAAAGGCTGCAATAAGCAGCCTTTTTAATTATGGTGGGCCCTGTAGGACTTGAACCTACGACCTGCCGATTATGAGTCGGACGCTCTAACCAACTGAGCTAAGGGCCCCTTGTTACTTTTTACTCACCATCCAAGAAGCATCTCAGTTGCTCTGATCTTGAAGGATGTCTTAATTTTCTTAATGCTTTGGCTTCAATTTGGCGGATACGTTCACGAGTAACGTCAAACTGCTTACCAACTTCTTCCAACGTATGGTCGGTATTCATATTGATACCAAAACGCATACGTAACACTTTAGCTTCTCTTGCAGTCAACCCTGCCAATACATTTTGTGTCGACTCTCTCAATCCTGCAATAGTAGCAGCTTCAATCGGGGACAATACTTTAGCATCTTCTATGAAATCTCCCAAGTGGGAATCTTCATCATCACCGATTGGTGTTTCCATAGAAATAGGTTCTTTAGCTATTTTCAATACCTTACGAACCTTGTCTTCAGGCATTTCCATTCGCTCTGCAAGCTCTTCAGGAGTAGCCTCACGACCCATTTCCTGCAAAATTTGCCTGGAAATACGATTAAGCTTGTTGATCGTTTCAATCATATGCACTGGAATACGGATAGTTCTGGCCTGATCCGCTATAGAACGGGTAATAGCCTGCCTTATCCACCATGTTGCATAAGTAGAAAATTTGTAACCACGACGGTATTCAAATTTATCAACTGCTTTCATCAAACCGATATTGCCTTCTTGAATTAAATCTAAGAACTGCAAACCACGATTAGTATACTTTTTTGCTATGGAAATGACCAACCGTAAGTTGGCTTCAATCATTTCTTTTTTTGCACGTCTGGCCTTAGCCTCACCAATCGACATACGTCGATTAATGTCTTTCAATCCATTAACAGTCAAACCATAACGATCTTCTATTTCAGATAGTCTTGTTTGAGCTTTTCTAACCTCTTTTTCATGGACCTTGAATATATCGGCATAACTGTCGTTTGCATTCAAATATTGCCCAAACCACTCCGAACTGGCTTCATTGCCAACAAATGACGCAATGAAATCTTTACGTGGAAATTTTGCCTGATTAACAAAAACATCCAATATAATTTTTTCTTGTTCACGGACAGCGGCTACACCATCGGGAATGATGGCGGTCAATTTTTTTAGATATTGCGGGGTCCATTTAAATTCCATGAACAACCCGGCTAGTATTTCAAAGGCTTCTTCTGTCTTATCACTAGAATAACCATGCTTTTTAATTGCAGCCGAAGCTAATTTCAATTGCGCTCTAAGCGCCTCAACTTTTTCCTTAACTTCTTCATAGTTGAGACCTTTTGTCTCATCCTCTGCACTAGCTTCTTCTGTCTCACCCTCATCAATGTCATCTGCAGCTGGCAAGGATGCCACTAAATCTTCAGGCTCACTTAAATCGGCAAAACCAGATATAAGATCAGTCAAACGAGTCCCGCCTTCCTCAGCAGAAACACTATCAAATGACTGCAAAAAATCCTCAACAACCACACAAGACCGTGAAATTGCTTTCACCAATTGCTGCTGACCTTCTTCGATTCTCTTGGCAATTTTTAGCTCATCTGCACGAGTAAGCAATTCCACAGATCCCATTTCGCGCATATACATGCGCACGGGGTCGGTAGTTCTACCAAATTCGCTGTCTACTGACGCCAATGCAGCAACCTCTTCAGCGTCCTCATCATCAGTCGTTACAGCGGCGGAATCAGTAATAAGCGAGTCTTCATCCGGGGCCACTTCATAGACCTGGATGCCCATATCGCTGATCATGCCGATAATATCTTCAATTTGCTCTGGATCAACAATGTCGCTAGGCAGATGGTCATTTACTTCCGCATACGTCAAGTAACCCTGAATCTTACCTTTGGCTATTAATTGTTTAAGCTGGGATTGTTGCTGTTCTTGATTCATATTTACTCACAAAGGTATTCGGCATCGGTACACAAGGCGCGGGATTGTACTACAAACTGCCGTTATTTTGTACTGCACCTTTTAATCGTCAACAGGCTAAGCCATCTTTCTTTCTCTTGAGGATGCAATCCTTCATTTTTTGCTTTAGCCTCTAATCTATCTAACTCTGCCTCCCTGGCCTGAACGAGTAAGCTTTCAACTGCACCGAAAAACTCGGCCTCCACCCCTTCATCGGGAACAAGTAACTCTAAACTAGCCAGCGCTTTTATCGTTTTTTCTTCGACTGTTCCACGATAAAGTTCCAACAAAACCGCCACATTAGCCGGCTTTTTATCTTGAATTGTCTCAAGCAAGGCTTTAAACAACTCTACCCCCGGAAATTCAAGCCGGGTCAAATCAATCTCTTTTTGTTCAACTACACCTGCAAGCCTAGGATTTTGCAGCAACAAAGCCATGGCAACGCGAGCTGGCGAAGGACGTCCAGTCGCTCTCGTAATTTTCCGATTAGGAGCTAGATTAGCTTTAGCCCCACCCAAAAGATTAATACTCGCAACTCGTGACATTTCTTCGAGACGCGCATACATCATTCCTTTAAACACACCTTCTGGTAATTTTTCGAGGAACGGCTTAGCTGTATTTACCAACTGCGCCCTACCTTCCATTTCTGTCAAATTCAAATCCTTAGCAACAGACCGAAAAAAATAATCTGATAATGTTTCAGAGGACTCAATACTTTTAACAAAGCCATCAACACCAATTTCACGAACTAAGGAATCAGGATCATGATTTTTCGGCAATAACATGACACGAACTTGACGACCATCCCTTAGCGAAGAAAAAGCCTGCTCCATAGCTCTATCCGCCGCCTTTTGCCCAGCACTATCACCGTCAAAGCAAAATACCAACTCCGAAGCAAACCTAAACAACAAATCAATATGCGCTTGAGAGGTCGCCGTGCCTAAGGTAGCAACTGCAGAATAGAATCCAAATTCAGCCAAGGCGACAACATCCATATAACCTTCAACAATCAATATTCTCTGCGGCTTAGGTTGCTTTTGTAGAAGTTCATAAAGCCCATATACTTCACGCCCTTTGTGAAATAAGGGCGTTTCTGGAGAATTCAAGTACTTGGGCAAAGAATCATCTAAGACGCGACCACCAAAGCCGATGGTTCGACCACGCTTATCTCTGATCGGAAATATAACGCGCCCACGAAAACGCGCATAAGTTTCGCCAGTATCGGATTTCCCCAGCAACCCTACATCAAGCAGCGTCTGCTCTCCAAACTGATCAATCAAAACTTGCCATTTTTTGGGTGCATACCCCAGCATGTAGTCACGAGCTATACCGGTACTCACCCCTCTGTACTTGAGATACTCGGCAGCTTGCCTGCCCTCGGAACTGGTCCGCAGCTGCTCTACATAAAATACTGCAACCTGCTCCATAACCTTATAAAGGCTACTTAAATCAGCGGCCTTCTGCTGCCCCGAATAATCAACCGACTCTCTGGGAACATCAATGCCAATAAATGCAGCGAGATCTTCAACAGCTTCGACAAAATCAAGGTGACTATAGTTCATCAGAAAGCTAATGGCGTTACCACTAACTCCGCAACCAAAACAGTGAAAGAACTGTTTATTGCGATTTACAGAAAAACTGGGAGACTTTTCAGTGTGAAAGGGACAACGAGCCACATAATTGGCTCCCGTCTTCTTTAAAGGAACGTGCGAATCGATTAGATCGACTATATCGACTCGCACCAAAAGATCATCAATAAATTCACGAGGAATTTTACCGGACATGCTTATGCCCCGAAAAAATGGTAGAAAATAATCTATTCCGCCAATGCGGCTTTAATTTTTCCACTCACTATCGACATATCGGCACGCCCCTGCATTTTTGCTTTCAGCAACCCCATGACTTTACCCATGTCTTTAACTGACTGCGCGCCAGAAGTAGCTATCGCTTCGTCAACCATAACATCGACTTCAGCATCAGTGAGCGGCTGCGGCAAAAATTCTTGAATAACAAGCACCTCCGCTTCTTCAATCGCGACCAAATCATCGCGACCAGCATCGGCAAACTGGCGAATTGACTCACGCCGCTGCTTTAGCATTTTATCAAGCACTTGCAAGGTACGCTCATTATCAAGGGTGATACGCTCATCTACTTCAATCTGCTTAATCGCCGACAAAATCAGCCGTATCACGCCAAGCCGTGCCTTCTCGCCGCTCTTCATTGCAGCTTTCATATCATCCTTAATACGATCGACCAATAAATCCATTTGCCAGCCTTTATAGAGTTGGACGACCGCGACGCAAATTCTTTAACGCATAGCGCTCGCGAGCCAATTTCTTTAAATGGCGCTTAACAGCTGCAGCGCCTTGACGTTTACGTTCTGCAGTTGGCTTTTCATAAAACTCACGACGACGCACTTCAGCCAACACTCCGGCTTTCTCACAAGCGCGTTTAAAACGGCGAATTGCAACATCAAAAGGTTCGTTTTCTTTAACTTTGACTGACGGCATTAGGTATTCCAAGTATGTTAATATCAAATAGGACGTAGGCACGTTTACCCCGCGGGTAAACATAACCTTGAATTATACCTTCACTTTATATAATTTTCAAAAACCCAATGTACGTTTTAGGCATAGAAACCTCCTGCGATGAAACCGGCGTAGCCATTTATCACTCTCAACGAGGCTTAATTAAGGATTTTTTGTACAGCCAAATTGCGATGCACAACGACTATGGCGGCGTTGTTCCAGAGCTGGCTTCACGCGATCATGTTCGCAAATTGATTCCACTTATCCGGCAATGCTTAAAAGAAAGCCAGTTGACGAGCTCCGACATTAACGGCATTGCCTATACAGCCGGCCCAGGCTTGATGGGGGCTTTATTGGTTGGCGCTGTCACTGCCAGAAGCCTAGCCTGGACATGGCAAATCCCTGCCATTGCCGTACATCACATGGAAGGTCATTTATTAGCCCCTATGTTGGAAGCAAATCCACCAGTTATGCCTTTTGTAGCTCTCCTCATTTCTGGCGGACATACTTTACTGATTCAAGTAACGGGCGTCGGCAACTACCACTTATTAGGAGAATCGCTTGATGATGCTGCCGGGGAAGCTTTTGATAAGACCGCAAAAATGCTGGGGCTAGGCTATCCTGGCGGCCCCAAACTTTCAAAACTAGCCGAACAAGGCAGCCCCCAATTAAAATTTCCAAGACCAATGACCGACCGCCCAGGACTGGACTTTAGTTTTAGCGGACTAAAAACTTTCACTATGAACGCACTTAACGCCACCGGTAAAACCGACCAGGACAAAGCCAATATAGCCGCTGCTTTTCAAGAAGCCGTTGCCGACACACTCAGCATCAAATGCAAACGCGCCTTACAACAAACCGGATTAAAAAGACTTGTGGTGGCTGGAGGTGTTAGCGCCAATCAACACATTCGCGCAACACTTACACAAATGATTAAGAAAGAAAACGGTGAAATCTATTTTCCCAGACCAGAATTCTGCACTGATAACGGGGCCATGATTGCCTATGCCGGTTGCCAACGCTTACTCGCAGGACAACATCAAGACCTGGAAATACAAACACGCCCACGCTGGCCAGTTAATGAACTACCTAGCTGTTGATTTACCTTCGACACCAGCCAACAAGCGCTGAATGTTACTCTTGTGCCGCCACAACAAAAGCACCGTCATTACTATTGCCACCTCTACGACGCGCACATCACCAACGATAAACCAAGCATAAACTGGCGATAATGCAGACGCACACAACGCCGCTAACGATGAAATTTTGCCAAGCTTGTAAACTGCAAGCCAAGTAATAATTACCGCAGCACCTAACCACCAAGAAAGACCTAACAATACTCCCAGAGAAGTAGCCACACCTTTACCACCTTTAAAACCAAAAAATATGGGATAAAGGTGCCCTATAAACGCTGCCAAGCCGGTCGCCACTAAAATATCCACGGGAACTCCAAGTATTTTGGCTATATAAACCGGCAGTAACCCCTTTAACAAATCACCCAACAAGGTAATTGCTGCCGCTTTTTTGCCACCTATACGCATAACATTGGTAGCGCCTGGATTACCGGATCCCTGATCTCGTGGATCGGGCAAGCCCATCAAACGACAAATTAAAATTGCACTGGAAATTGAGCCTATCAAATAGGCAGCAGGAACAAACAACCACTCACTCATGATATACCTTTCGTCATTCAGATCTTGTAAGACTAAAGCGTTTCCCTGATACTGGGCGCTTTTTTAACCTCCAGCATCATAACCGGAAATCATAATGGATATAATATTTTTAGGCGGATTGGAAATCCAAACCATTATTGGCATTTACGACTGGGAACGAGAAACCAAACAGACCATTATTCTCGATATTGAAATGGCATTTGATATTGAAAAAGCCGCCGAAACTGACGATATTCAATACACACTTGATTATAAAACCGTGTCCAAGCGTATCATTTCATTTGTAGAAGACAGCCAATTTTATCTAGTAGAAAAATTGATTGTTGAAATAGCCAGCATCATTCGCAATGAATTCAATGTTTCCTGGGTAAAAATCACCTTAAACAAAAAAGGCGCTATTCGTGGAGCCAGTGATGTCGGCATAGTGATCGAGCGCGGAGAAAAAATCTCGTGACCAGAGGTTATATAAGCATAGGCAGCAACATCGACAAGGAAACCAACATTCCTGCGAGTTTGAAGGCTCTTGAAGAATGTTTTGGCAATCTGACTGTATCCAGTATTTACGAATCGGAAGCTGTTGGATTTACTGGCGACAGTTTTCACAACCTAATTGTTGGTTTTGATTCTGACCTAGATGTCAAAACAGTTGCCAAGCAACTTCGTCAAATTGAGTTAGATCATGGTCGTAGTCGCAATAGTGAAAAATTTTCCCCTCGCACGCTAGATCTGGACTTAATTTTATACGGTGACATTATTATCAACGATGGTCGCCTGCAGATTCCTCGAGACGAAATTGAACGTTACGCTTTTGTGCTTGAACCCTTGGCAGAAATTGCCCCAAACTTAAAACACCCGGTCAGTCAAATTACCTATGAAGAGCTGTGGAATAACTTTGACAAAACCACGCTCAAGCAATGGCGACTACCGACTAAACAAGCTTCAACAAAATAATGTTCGCCCGCCATCTACAGACAAAATTTGACCGGTAACATATTCAGCATCCCTGACTAAAAATAATACCGCCTTGGCAATATCAGCGGGTTGACCGTGTCTACGCAAAGCAACACGCTGTAAAATTTCATTTTTGTCTTCTTCTGACATATCGAATTCTGGCCAAATAATTGCGCCCGGCGCTACGCCATTAACTCGCACAGAAGGCCCCAATTCTTTGGCCAGAACTTTGGTCATAGCGGCCAGACCAGCTTTGGCAATACTGTAGACAGGGTAGCCTTTCAATCCTCGTTCAGCATGAATATCGACAATATTAACTACACATCCTTGCCGCTCTAACAAGGCATTTGCTAATGCTTGCGTTAAAAAAAAAGGCGCTTTTAGATTGCTGCCAAGCAACTCATCCCATTGAGCCTCAGTGACGTCAGCCAGCGCAGTCGGATAAAAAGAAGAGGCATTATTTATCAAGACATCCAAACCACCCCACGCCCCTACCACCTGATGAGCTAGATTTTGCAATTGCTCTCGATTTAGCAAATCGGCCTGCATGACTCTTGCAGAATCAGGGCGTTCTTGGTTTAACTCAGAACAAAGCTGCAATGCATCTTGCTTCGATGCATTGTAATGCAAGATTACATTACAACCTTTTTCATGCAGTAACCGCGCACAACTTGCCCCAATACGCTTAGAAGCACCTGTAATTAGTACATTTTTGCGACAGAACTCAGTCGCCATCGAAATTTTGATATTCGACCGGATAATTAATTTCGCTATTCGGCTTGGGTACAAACAACCTAGAGCACAAAAGACCTATCTCAAATAACATCCACATTGGCACTGCCAACAAAGACTGCGAAACCGGATCCGGAGGTGTCAAAGGCATCGCAATAATAAACGCCCCAACAATCACATACGGGCGTTTATCAGATAAATCCGCCGGTGTCACCAATCCCATCCAAACCAAAACTATGGTAACTATTGGCACCTCAAAACAAATACCAAAAGCAAAGAACATCGTCAGAACAAAATCCAGGTATTTGCTAATGTCTGTCATTACCGCAACACCTTCCGGCGCTGCCGCAGTCAAAAAACCAAACACCAATGGAAAAACCACAAAATAGGCAAAAACCACCCCCAGATAAAACAAGAACGTGCTTGCAATCAGTAAAGGCAAAATCATACGCCGCTCGCGCCGATACAAACCCGGAGCAACAAACGCCCAAAATTGATGCAGAATTATCGGTACGGTAATAAAAACTGAGACGACCAGCGCCAACTTGAAAGGTGTAAAAAACGGCGACCCGACATCAATGGCAATCATGGTGCTATTTGCCGGCATATGTTTCATTAACGGACCTGCCAAAATGCTATATATATCATTAGCATAAGTAGCCAACCCCAAAAACACCACTGTTATGCACAAAACCACCTTTAACAGGCGGTCACGCAATTCAATCAAGTGACTTATAAACGGCTGCTCGATAGAGCGATCGGAGTTATTCTGAGTCATACGGGGATTTATTTTGAGCGGCAATCTGCTCTGAGCCTCGCTCGATAGAAGATTTTACGGCGTTAACAGAGTCAACAGTTTGATCCAAAGCCTTCGTTACTTCCATCTTAATACCAGATTGTTCTTCCATAATTTGGCGAATTTCTTCCGTTTCTAGTTCGTGTTTTATTTCAGCCTTAAAATTGTTGACCATATTACGGGTTTTACCTATCCAAAAACCCGCAAGTCTGGCTACTTTTGGCAGTCGTTCCGGACCGATTACTAATAAACTGACTAAGCCAACCATTACCAGCTCAGAAAACCCTATCTCAAACATAAAATTTAAACATTCTCGTTTTTCTTAGAGCTAATCTCGCCGTCTACGCTGTCACTATCAGAGTCGGCGCTTTTTTTGTCATTCTCACCATCTTTCACGGCAGTTCTAAAGCTCTTTATGGCACCACCCAAATCACCGCCAATATTTCGTAACCGTTTGGTTCCAAATAAAACCACGACAATAACCAATATAATTAATAACTCACTAACACCGATGCCCATTTTTAACTCCCTTTTAAGTTTCTATAAATTACGTTTTATTACGTTGCGCCTTTTCTTGCAGGCCAGACAAACCAAAGCGACGACGCAATTCCTGCAGTACATCGTCCGGCCCTAAATCTTGATCGGCAAGCAGCACCAAACAATGAAACCACAAATCCGCCATTTCATACACGATCTGCTGCTTATCTCCACCTTTAGCGGCAATAACAGTTTCGGTCGCTTCCTCGCCTATTTTTTTTAGGATAGTATCCAAGCCTTTACTGTACAAACTAGCTACGTATGACTTTTCGGCAGATTCAAGTTTACGCTGTTCGAGAATTTGTGCCAGTTGCAACAATACATCATTCATATCTTTTTATAAATATCTGCAGGATTTTTTAAAACTGCTTCAACAGCCTGCCATTGACCATCAAGCAATTGCCTATAAAAACAGCTCTCTCTGCCAGTATGACAAGCTATTCCACCTTGCTGTTCTATCTTAAGCAAAATCACGTCTTCGTCGCAATCCAAATAAATTGCCACAATTTTCTGCCTATGCCCGGATTCTTCGCCCTTACGCCACAGCTTGCCGCGAGAGCGTGACCAATAAACAGCATAACCTTCGGTGACGGTCAACGCTAAAGACTCACGATTCATCCACGCAAACATCAAAATTTTGCCGGTATCCGCTTGTTGCGCAATCACCGGAATCAAACCTTCTTCAGTCCATCGTATATCATCCAGCCAAGCGCTACTCATAATCGAACTTCTATGCCGCGTGTAGCCAAGTGCTCCTTCGCTTGTTGAATGGTGTACTCGGCAAAATGAAAAATACTGGCCGCTAACACTGCATCCGCTTTACCTTCAATAATTCCATCGACCAGGTGATCTAAACAACCGACGCCACCTGAGGCAATTACCGGCACGCTTACAGCTTCGCTGATCGCACGTGTTAAAGACAAATCAAAACCTTCACGAGTACCGTCACGATCCATACTGGTTAACAGGATTTCACCTGCCCCGTAGTTGACCATTTTTTCTGCCCATTCAATGGCATTAATACCTGTGGGTTTACGGCCACCATGGGTAAAAATCTCCCAGCTATCACCAACTTTTTTGGCATCAATCGCCACAACAATACATTGCGAGCCGAAGCGCTCCGCTGCTTCACGGACAAAATCCGGATTAAAGACTGCAGCGCTGTTAATAGCTACTTTATCGGCCCCAGCATTGAGCATTCGACGAATATCATCCAGCGTTCGAATACCACCGCCTACGGTCAAAGGAATAAACACCTCACTAGCCACCTGCTCGACCACATGAACGATAGTATCGCGATTATGATGGGTCGCAGTAATATCCAGAAAAGTGATCTCATCGGCACCTTCGCGATCATAGCGCCTGGCGATTTCAACCGGGTCGCCTGCATCACGAATATCGACAAACTTAACGCCTTTAACAACACGCCCGTTGTCGACATCTAGGCAGGGAATAATACGCTTGGCGAGTCCCATGAATTAAAACGGCTCCGCGTAGGTTCTGGCTTCGACAAAATCCAATGAACCTTCATAAATAGCTCGTCCAGTGATCGCCCCCATAATTCCTTCATGCGCCACCTCACTTAGCGCACGAATATCATCCATATTGGTAATCCCGCCAGAGGCAATGACAGGTATTTTAATGGCTCGCGCCAAGCGCGCAGTAGCCTCAACATTAACACCTTGCATCATGCCGTCCCGAGAAATATCGGTATAAATAATGGCTTCAACGCCATCAGCTTCAAAATGTTTCGCTAGATCAATGACATCGTGCTTGGATAACTTTGACCATCCGTCTACAGCTACTTTGCCGTCTTTGGCATCTAAACCAACAATAATCCGACGCGGATACTCTTTAGCTAAATCGCTGACAAAATGCGGCTCATTAACTGCTTTAGTACCGATAATCACATATTCGACTCCGGCCTCTAAATACGCTTGCACCGTATCTTCATCACGAATGCCGCCGCCAATCTGTACAGACACATCAGGATAAGCCTGGACAATAGCGTGAATAATATCGGCATTTACTGGTTTGCCTGCGAAAGCGCCGTCCAAATCAACCAGATGTATGCGTTTAGCTCCTGCGGCTACCCATCTACCGGCTACAGCGACAGGATCTTCAGAAAAAACAGTATCATCTTCCATGCGACCTTGACGTAAACGTACGCACTTTCCTTCTTTCAAATCAATTGCGGGGATTAACAACATAGCTAGCAAGTCCTCAACAGCGGAGTATAAATTTTAAAGATGACCATCCCAGTGTAAAAAGTTTTTCAGTAGCTGCAAGCCAGCTGATTGACTTTTTTCCGGGTGAAATTGCACGGCGAACACGTTCTTTTGGACCAAGGCACAAGCAAACGGCTCAGGATACTGGCTAATCGCCGCCACTCCAGATGCGTCATTAGGCTCGGCATAATAACTGTGTACGAAATAAAAGCGACTATCCTGGGCAATCGACTCCCAAAGCGGATGAGCTTGTGCTTGATGTACCTGATTCCAGCCCATATGAGGGATTTTCAACAGCTTACCGTCGCCATCTTGTAAAGGCTCTGAAAAACGCCGAACATGCCCAGAAATAATATTTAAGCAGGGAGTTCCGCCATTTTCCTCACTATCCGACAGTAGCGCTTGCATCCCTAAACAAATACCTAATAAAGGCTTAGTTTTGGCAACATTTTGAATAACTTCTGCCAAACCCGACTCATTAAGCGCTTGCATACAATCGCGTATCGCGCCTACACCGGGAAAAACTACTCGATCCGCGCGCAAAATGGTTTCGGCATCAGATGTGACTAATACCTTCACATCTGGCTCTGCATGTTGCAGGGCTTTAGCAATGGAATGCAAATTCCCCATTCCATAATCAATAACGGCTACAGAAGACATATTGTTATTTGGATAAATTAAAGACTACCTTTTGTGGAAGGCATCATGCCAGCCATGCGTTCATCAGGGGTAATTGCCATACGAATCGCACGCCCCATAGCTTTGAAAATGGTTTCAGCGACATGATGAGCGTTACTGCCTTTGAGATTATCAATGTGCAAGGTTACGCCAGCATGATTGACAAAGCCTTGAAAAAACTCACGAAATAAATCGACATCGAAGCTGCCAATTCTAGCTTTTGGATAAGTGACTTCATAAAACAATCCAGGGCGACCGGAGAAATCAATCACTACTCTCGATAAAGCTTCATCCAACGGCACATAAGCATGACCATAACGGTAAATGCCCTTTTTATCTCCGATGGCTTTTGCAAAAGCCTGCCCTAAGGTAATACCCACATCTTCAACGGTATGATGATCATCAATATGTAAATCACCTTGCGCTTGAATATCCATATCTATCAACCCGTGCCTAGCAATCTGATCAAGCATATGCTCCAGAAAAGGCACTCCAATAGCAAAAGACGACTTGCCAGTACCATCCAGATTGATGCCGATATTAATTTGAGTTTCAAGAGTGTTTCGCTCGACTTGAGCAATGCGTTCAGCCATGACTGTGAATGTAAGGAGATTTAAAGACTGTCGGGATTTTACTATGAGTTACAGAGATTGCGCAGCGAATGTTGGAATAAGGTAGGAGTAGCGCTTTTATTTTCAGATTTTAGCTGCGCAGCTGGCACCAACAAATGTCAGTGCCAGCTTAACAGCTTGAGGATTAGTGTTTAGAGGCTCTCTTACGCTCGTTTTCGGTCAAGAATTTTTTGCGTAAACGGATAGATTTTGGCGTCACTTCGACCAACTCATCTTCAGCAATAAATTCCAATGCTTGTTCCAAGGTTAGCTTTTGAATTCGCGCCAATACCAAACTTTCATCGGTACCAGAAGCACGCACGTTAGTTAATTGCTTAGGTTTACAAGGATTGACGCATAAATCATTACTGCGTGAATGTAGACCCACTAACATGCCTTCATAGACCTCATCGCCATTCACCAATAGCAATTCACCACGCTCTTGCAGCGGATGCAAAGAGTAAGTTACCGCCTTACCTGCCACCATTGAAATCATAACTCCGCGCAGTCGAGTTCCAACATCACCCGCTTTCATGGGACCGTAATGATCAAATACGTGATAAAGCAAACCAGAACCAGAGGTAGCTGTCATAAACTCAGTTTGAAAACCGATTAAGCCACGTGAAGGCATCATGTACTCCAACCGAATCCGGCCTTTGCCATCTGGAACCATATTGGTCAAATCGGCTTTGCGTTCGCCCAACTTTTCCATGATTGTGCCTTGATGTTCTTCTTCTACTTCAATGGTAACCATTTCATATGGTTCACATTTCTTGCCATCAATTTCTTTCAAAATTACTTCTGGACGAGACACGCCCATTTCAAAGCCTTCGCGACGCATATTTTCAATTAATACTGACAAATGCAATTCGCCACGACCGGATACTTTAAACTTGTCTGGGTCCCCAGTATCTTCAACCTTGAGCGCGACGTTATGTTGCAACTCTTTTTCTAAGCGATCACGAATTTGACGCGTAGTAACGAATTTACCTTCCTTACCGGCAAATGGAGAATTATTAACTTGAAAAGTCATAGTCACTGTCGGCTCATCTACTGACAATGGCGGCATAATTTCTACAAGCTCAGGACTACAAATCGTGTCAGAAATCTCCAGCTTTTCAATCCCCGCAAAAGCAATAATGTCGCCTGCACGCGCCTCAGTCACTTCCACACGATCCAAACCATGAAAGCCGAACACTTGTAACATACGACCTTTTCGCTCAACACCTTCTCTATTAACAACTACAAGCTGCTGATTTGGCTTAATAGTACCGCGCTGAATACGTCCAATTCCTATAATGCCCACATAAGTGTTGTAATCTAAACTCGATACCTGCATTTGGAATGGCCCATCGATATTCACAGGCGGCGGATTAACTTTTGCAACAATAGTTTCAAATAGCGGAGTCATATCGCCACCTGTAATGTTGTGCTCCAATCCGGCATATCCATTAATCGCTGAGGCATAAACAATAGGAAAATCCAGTTGTTCATCTGTTGCACCAAGACGATCAAATAAATCAAAAGTTTGATCAACCACCCAATCTGGACGCGCGCCTGGACGGTCAATTTTGTTGATAACTACAATCGGCTTCAGACCTAAAGCAAATGCTTTTTGCGTCACAAAACGAGTTTGCGGCATCGGACCATCAACTGCATCAACCAGCAACAATACCGAATCAACCATAGATAGCACTCGCTCAACTTCGCCACCAAAGTCGGCGTGACCCGGGGTGTCTACGATATTAATATGATAACCATTCCAATCCAGCGCGGTATTTTTCGCCAAGATAGTAATACCACGTTCTTTTTCAAGATCGTTGGAATCCATAATGCGCTCAGTAACTTTACTATGCGAAGCAAAAGTACCCGACTGTTGTAACAGCTTATCAACCAGGGTGGTTTTGCCATGGTCAACGTGCGCAATAATGGCAATATTTCTTAATTTTTCGATCACTTTATGAATACTCTACGTTTTAATAAACAGACTGACCAAGCCTAGTACAGGCACTGGCGATTGTGCGGGGAGGAAGAAACAATGACATTAAGCCATTAAACTAACGGTTTAGATTGCGTTGGACGCGCCCGGCTTAGGTCCAACTTAAAAATGAAATTAACTTTGCTCCCAAGGCAAGCCAACAAAACGCCAGCCACCAAGATTGCCTCGATGCTTATTAGCATCTAAAGAGCCTTCGAAGCCATCAACGATATTAATCAAATGCTGATAACCAGCATTTTCAAGAGCCTTTGCAGCATCCAGCGAACGCTGTCCACTGCGACACAACAACAATACAGGGGCACTGGGAATAGTCGCCACTTTTTTAACATCAGCCACGAATTGATTATTAACTTGCCAGTCCGGCGCTTCTTTCCAGGCAATGTGAATTGCACCTGGCGGATGACCTACGAAAACATGCTCGACCTTACTTCTGACATCCAGCAACACAGCACCAGCATTACTTTGCAACACTTCCCAAGCTTGTTGCGGAACTAAATTTTCTATCATTGTAACCCTTGCAAACCTTTAAAAAATCAACGCCACTAAGCTTTATAAGTGGTCTATTATCGCATTCATTAAGCCGCGGTCAAGAAAACAGCGCCCAAGTCGTATAACTTGCCCCTAACCGCCAGTATTTCAGAGAACATAATTACCACCAAACAAGACAGTGCCACTACATTAGCCAAGCAATGATTTTTTGCGTGCAATCCGCAAATATTCCAAGCTTTGCAACATGCGCTACCAAACAAATACTCAATTGAATTTTCCTACTAAATTCTTTATCAAAAACTTTATATTGATTGTAAAACAATCTTAATACTCCGCTGGTATCCTACTACCAAAAAACACCTTACATGTTTAAACTCCTTATTTGATTTTATATTGAAGTATAATTATCAGCGGCATTAGTCAATGCTTATTTAAGTCTCATCATTCATAACTGGAAAAGCAAAATGACAGGAGTATCGACCACTCCCCTTATCGTTGATTTGGATGGAACACTGACGCCAACAGATACCTTAGTAGAATCCATAATTCAACTTGGCAAGCAACATCCTTTTGATCTTTTAAAACTGCCCTTTTGGCTCCTCAAAGGACGCGCTGAATTCAAGTCAAGCATAGCAACTCGTTCGACGCTGACAGCTTCTAATCTGCCCTACCGGGTAGAATTAATCGATTATTTACGCAATGAAAAGAAGAACGGCAGGCCATTGGTTCTTGCCACCGCCGCAAATAGCAATATTGCCAATGCGGTCGCTGCGCATCTTGATTTATTCGATACCGTACTGGCCAGCAGTGAAAACCATAATCTTAAAGGCTCAAACAAGCTGGAAGCGATACAGCAGGCAGTCGGCCCAGATTTTGTTTATGCCGGCGATAGCAAAGCGGATTTGCCTATTTGGCAAGCAGCGAAGGCGGCAATTTTGGTCAATACATCGAATAAAATTGGCAATACTGTACGCAAAAGCACCCCTATCGAACTAGAGATTCCATCCGTAAAAATCGGCCTGAAACTTTGGTTGCGCGCTATGCGTGTACATCAATGGTTTAAGAATTTGCTGCTGTTCGTTCCGTTATTGACCGCCTTTTCGTTTCACGACATTGATAGATTAGTAGCGATCACATTAGCTTTTTTTGCCTTTTCCTTTACGGCGTCGGCAACGTATATGGGTAATGACTTGTGGGATCTTGATAATGACCGTTCCCATCCTCGCAAAAAACATCGCCCGTTTGCCAGCGCTCAGATTCCAATCTTAAAAGGCATTACGGTAGCAGCCATATTACTAACCTTAGGTTTATCGCTAGCGCTAAAGGTATCGTTAAATTTTTTCTGGATGTTGCTGTTATATCTGGTAATCACAACAACTTATACATGGGCACTGAAGGCCTATGTCTTAATTGATGTCATAGTCCTTTCGCTGCTTTATACCTTGCGCATCATTGCTGGCTCTATTGCCATGAATATTCCTGCCAGCTCATGGTTACTGGCTTTTTCCGTATTTATCTTTTTCAGCCTAGCCTTAGTTAAACGTTGTTCAGAATTGATAACGCTTCAGCAAAGAGGCCAACAAGTCACACATGGTCGCGATTACCGCACCTCAGATCTTGTGGTACTTTGGCCACTGGGTGTAGGCGCTGCATTATCGGCAATCGTCGTGTTCGGATTATTCATCAGCGCACCTGAAACCCAGGCCCGTTACGCTACCCCCCAAGGCTTGTGGTTAGTAGCGATTGGCTTGATTTATTGGCTAGCCCGATTGTGGATTAAAACAGCGCGTGGAGAAATGCATGACGATCCACTGGTGTTTGCGATCCGCGATTTCGGTAGCCGTCTTACTATCCTAGCAATGATTGCTACGACACTCGCCGCTCACTACATCAATACTTGAGATTTCATATGAATTTAATCAGCTTTTCTTTGATACTTACCGGGGTTCTGCTTAATGCGGCAGCACAATTATTACTAAAAGCCGGTACCAATGTTCTTGGGGTCATTGGGATAAAAAAAGGTCAAATTCTTTCTCTAGTATTTGGCGTGATCACAGAACCACATATTATTGGTGGATTAACTTGCTATGTTTTCAGCGTAGCAATATGGATAATTGCATTATCGAGAGTTGAGGTTAGCGTGGCATATCCAATGCTTTCTATTGGCTACATTGTAAATGCTTATGCAGCCTGGTACCTTTTTGGTGAAACAATCTCTCTTACCAAGCTTATCGGTATTGGCATAATCATAGTCGGTGTATATTTTGTGTCGCGAGGCTGAATATTCCGACAACTTTATTGGATATCAGAACAATATGAAAATACTTATCACTGGTGCAGCGGGATTTCTAGGGCAAGAATGTGTCCGGCAATTTAGAGACAATGGACATCAAATAATCACAACTGATCGGTACGGACAAGTCGATTTTCTGGGTGATCTTGCCGATTCACCTTTCTGTCAATCACTTCCTCCAGTTGACGCAGTTATCCATGCAGCAGCTGTTCAATATGTCTCTCAGGATCTTCCGTTATTTAAAAGGGAGGCTTATTTTCATCAAAACAACATTTTGGCAACACAAGCAATTTGCGCTCGCTATTCAGGTCAAGCCACTCACTTTATTCAAGTCGGGACGAGCATGATGTACGATCAAACCGGTTTAGAGGTTTATCGAACAACCAGTAAATTGAATGGGCAGGGAGTTTACAGTCGATCTAAATTGCAGGCCCAAATGTTTGTCGATCAACTACCCAACCCAACTGCCACTGTAATTCCATGCATCATTGGGGGAAGAGGTCGGGAAGGACTATTTAGATCGTTTGTCAGCATGATGAAACGCTATGGAATTGTTATTTTTCCCGGCACAGGAACACATTTAATCCACATGGTTCATGTCAAAGATGTTGCTGCTCTCATTGTACAAATTGTCGAATCACAAGCTATCGGGCGATTCAATGCCGCAGCCCCGCAACCTCTCTCAATCAACCAATGGGTTGATGAAATAGAAAATGAATTAAACCTCAAAAATATTAAACGTCTTAAGCTGCCACTTTTGCCGATACACCTACTTTCAGCCCTATCGGGCTATAGACTGCTTGCCCGAGAACAATTGCTTATGCTGGCACAAGCGCACGTTCTATCTATTGATGAATCTTTGAGCATTGGCTGGAAACCACATTACACGAATGCTCAAATTGCTCGAGAGATCGCCCAGTACATTTCAGAAGATACTAAATGACGATTGTACCCCTCATTTTTTTAGAAATTACAAGCAGTAAAGATTAATAGAATTATTGACAATATAATTACAACTACCCTGTTACCAACTTGGCAATGCTATACAAATGTATATCCTTTATGATGACTGTAACAGGGATTTGTATTTAACCGTTCGTGAGTGTGGTTCTGGCAGAAAGCGTTAACACAATGGTCTTGTGTTAGATTTTATTATTTTGTGAAGAAGTAAGGCCAAATTCATGAAAATGAATGCCTTATAAATAAACAACCTGCAACACATAGACATCGCCATTTATTTTATAGAGCAGATTATGAAATTTTCATCAAATCAAATTAGTTGGTTAAACATATTGGTTTTTTCTGTAATCGTTTTAAAAGCTATGCTTTTGCTAGCTATATTCCCTTGGTTACTTCCTAAACTCGGCAACAGCTTCCAGGCCGGTCTCTTCCCGGACGGTTACGGTGATATTGCCTCTAACTTAATCGCTGGTAATGGTTACCGAATGTATGATGATACAAGCCTTACTATGCTTAGATCTCCTGGTTTTGTTCTAGTTCTCGCAAGTCTATTTTTGGTTTTTGGCAAGAGTCTTTTTGCTGTACAAGTTATGCAATTATTAATGTCTCTGGCAACTGCCGCGATCATTTATTTCCTCGCTAATCGACTTTTCAAAACGCAATCAATTTCCGTTGTTACCTCATTAATATTTCTATTCCATCCCGGAGTGTTAATCGCCGAAACTCGAGGGGGCATTGAAAGCACGCTTATGCTCTGTTTTACGGGGTGTATTGCATTATCGTACCTGGTGCTAGACCACCCTAGATGGCGAAACTTTATTTACTTTGGAATTGCCTTCGGATTGACAATGTTAGTCAAAAGCTCTGTCGCAATTTACTTTCCAGCTCTTGTGGCAATTGCTTTGTGGCGAAAGCCAAAGGGCTTGTCTGTTACTACTTTACTAACACAATTCGCAGTCGCTGGATTAGTGTCATTAATAATAATGCTGCCGTGGATTATTAGAAATTACAATATTTCTGGTCAATTTGTACCAACAATGACAGTTGGCGGCCTTGCTTTATTTCAAGGTGCCTATTTAGTAAAGAATGCCGACAGTGAAAAGGACAGCTATGTTTTGCTAAACGAGGCAGCAGACAAGCAAATTAAGATAGCCCATGAGATGAACCTAAAAATACATGAGGATTTTTTTCCTCAGTTTTATTCGCCTATCGATGAAATCAACTATTACAATCAACTCGGACGTCTCGCGATAAGCGATTACCGGGAGTCACCATGGTTGTTGATAAAGGCAATAGAACACAACGGCTGGGCGTTTTGGTTTCAAGGACGCACCGAGCGAGCTACGATGTTTAATATTATTCTTACGGCCCCTATCCTTATCCTTATGATTTGGGGTGGTGTACTGGCGCTTAAAGTTACCAGTGACACATGGCTCCTATTGGTAGCACTTTTTGCTTTTATAGCACCTCATCTATTGATCTTATCTATGGCCCGTTATCATATAATTCTCATCCCATTAATTTCGGTACTAGTCGCAGTCTCAGTAATTCATTGCTGGCAGCTACTTAAAACGAGACACCTGAAGCCTAATGGACTGTCATTATAGCGATTTTAAAAGCTAGTAATTAAATATCCGTAACATCTCCACAACAAGAAATTAGTCTCTATTGAAGCTGCTGCTCAAATCGAAAATCATGGTTAGCAGAAGCGGTGACTAAGAAAATCAAAGTGTCAGCAACTAAACATATTGCGCTAACAAAAAACAATGGGGTATGCTCGACACAAGAAAAACACCATAGCCAATTGACTTAGCGGTAATGAATTCATATTTTGTTAATAGTTTTCCAAAATTTTTTCGTAAACGCGCATATTCCATTATCTGGCTCGTTCCAAATTTTTTGACACTACATTCAAAAACGGGGCATTTATGCAACAAAAAACGACAAGTAGCCGCCCCAAATAAATACAACATTCTAATGTAATCAAATTAAAGACATGTTTGCTCATTATTAACTCTTTACTGTCATTCAGTTAAATATCTAAACACAAATCCTGCCCTCATTAAACTGCATAAAAAAATGAATTCTCCTGACAAAGCCAACTCACTCCTTGATTTGAAAAATCCAACCATCATTTTATCTATTTGGGTTTTTGCTCTGCTATTGCTTGGCTTAACATTTAAAAGCATTCTGGAGGAAATGATCGGTATATGGATAAACGTGGAGGAATATAGCCACGGTTTTTTTATACCCGTAATCAGCGTTTATTTTTTATGGCTTCGGAGGAAAGAGCTAAAATTTATTGATAATTTTAAAGATTCCTTGCCCGGAATTATAATCACAGTCGTAGGCTTGCTATTGCTTCTTATTGGTACATTGGCAACTGCCAGAGTAATTGAATTATATTCATTCATAGTAACGTTAACAGGGATGTTTGCTATTGCGTTTGGCGCACAGGGTTTACGTGTCGGCGCAATACCGTTGTTGTTTCTAATTTTCATGGTGCCAATTCCTGTAGTTATTCTGAACAACCTGTCTTCAAAATTGCAGTTAATTTCATCATGGCTAGGCGTCGAATTTATTCGTGCCTGCGACATCATGGTTCATCTTGAAGGCAATGTGATAGATCTTGGTATTTATAAATTACAAGTGGTTGATGCTTGCAGTGGACTACGTTACTTATTCCCCTTAGCAAGTCTTTCTTTTCTGTGCGCTTATTTGTTTAAAGGACCTTTTTGGCAAAAAGTGCTGATTTTTCTTTCGTCCGCTCCATTAACCATTTTCATGAACAGTTTTCGCATTGGTGTCATCGGCATCCTCGTGGATAACTGGGGAACAGAAATGGCAGAAGGCTTTCTGCATGATTTTGAAGGTTGGATTATCTTTTTGTTTTGTATGGCTTTACTGTTTGTTGAAATGTGGCTTTTTTCAAGACTCAGCGGGAAAAAACTACCATTCAATGAATTAGTTCTAATTCCAAGCGAGTGGTCAGACAACACCGAACAAAAAGAACTTGAAATTAAATTTAATAAAACAATATTTGTGTTGCTATTGTTACTATTCACAACCGCAATCACATCTAATTACATTAAGGGACGCGAAGAAATTATCCCTTCACGCCAAGCTTTTCTTAACTTCCCATTGCAACTGGGGCCATGGCAAGGACGTAATGACTACCTTAGCCAATTCTATCTCGATCAACTAAAGCTAACAGACTATGTAATTATTAACTATGCTGCCCCAGAATCAGCCAGCAGCGTCAATTTTTATAGCGCTTATTATCAATCTCAACGCCAAGGAGCTTCGATACATTCCCCTAAAGCATGCATGCCTGGCGATGGTTGGAAAATCGCCCAATTTGGACAACAAAGCTTTCCTGATATAACCGTTGACGGTAATGCGCTTGAATTTAATCGTGCTGTTATTGAAAAAGGTGACAGTAAACAGTTGGTTTACTACTGGTTTCAACATCATGGCCGCACGATAACCAATGAGTATTTAGAGAAATGGTATTTGTTTTACGACGCCATAACTATGAATCGCAGTGATGGCGCCTTGGTAAGGCTAGTTACCAACGTTGGAACAACAGAAAATATTGAAGTTGCGGATCAGCGCCTGAAATCTTTTATTAAGCAACTAATGCCTCAATTACCAACTTATATACCCGGTAAATCAGTTACTGAATAAATTTTGTGCAGAGGCTTAACACCCCGGGCGAATTCAAAACCCAACCGCAACAGTTAATGCTTAGTAGCTGATTTTGCCAGTTCTATATTGAGCTACCGGTGATCTAAACCCAAGTGATTTTCTTGGTCGGGTATTCAAATAGTTACTCCTGTGAATAAATCGACAGGCCTGAATCCTTCTACAAATACTGACGCAACAAACCGTTGGTGTTCTCATTGAGTCCGCGCTGCCAGGGGCGGTGTGGGTCGTAAAAATAAACCCCACGCCCGTGCGTTCTGTCAGTTAAGCGTGCTTGCTCATCTCTCGACTTTGGTCGCAGGTGAATGCTCTGCATGTCGGCTATGTACTCATGACTATTGGGTGCGCGGGTCTTGGCGCGGCGTTTGCCCCGGCTCCATCGTAAGCAGGCAATCAATTCACGGCGCAGCTTACCGGCTACAGCGAGTGGTATATCGTTTCGTGGCTGACACGCTGTGCTGGTTGATCTGGATACATGTGTTGAGTGCACCTGCTATTTGTTCGGGTAAAGAGGCCCCCCATCGTCCAGACAAATATTTAGCCAGTTTAAGATAGAGACCTATTCACATTACAGCTGAATGGCGCTGCCCCAGTTCTTCTGCGCGATGATTTTTGTATTAAATGTATCAAAAATCATCGCGCCGCCAACGTCACATCATAATGAGATTGAGCCGCTAATGAAGAGCTAGCCAATACGCTTTGGCAACATAGCGTTAAGGGTGCCTTTATCGTTTCATTTAAGGCAATAGCCGCTTTGCCTAAAATATCGCCTAACGCTTCCACCGGGTAGGGTTCGGCTTTTGGCAATGGTGCCTTGAGTGGCTCAGGTTCATAATTAGCAGGAGGCGGGGTTATTGGGTTTTTAATCAGGGCGCTTAAATCAAGGCTCATAACGACACCTCTATAGTCAGTGCATCGTTAAAATCTTGGCCTGTTACTGGTGGCAATATGTATTTGCCGCCAATGACAGAGGCGGCCGCTTCTGCTGCCTTCTGTCCGACTCCGCTTAAGTCATTGTCGCCAGCAATAACAATAACAATAACAATTTCAGCTTCTGGATATAACACCCTAATCTCTTTGGCGACTGTCTCCAGATTGCCAGCATCTAACGCAACAATTACCGCATAGCCGCTATGCTCGTTAAGGCTTGCATCTGTGGCGAAACCCTCACAGATTAAAAGCTTATCGCCATAGACATAGTTACCAATAACAGGAAAGCAGGCTTTCTTTTTACCGCCAGACAAAAATCGCTTAGTGCCATCTTTGGCGATAATTTGGATATTAACCAATTCTTGTTTGGCGTTATAGATGGGAATGATTAGCCCCTGATCACAGCCAAGCTGTCTTGCGCCACGGGGCTTGATATGCTTGGCGACAAGGTAGGGATGGTCGGCATCTGCTGGCGTTGCTGCTTGATGCTTGGCATCTTCTTTGGCTTGGCGTTGCCTATCATCTTCCAATCGCTTTTTGGCGTTCTGTTGACGCTTATATTCGCTTAATGGAATAAAGCCGCCGGAAGCCTTTCATGTGGTTTTAATACCTTGTTTGAAGTCCTCAAAATAGCCCGCTGGCCTGCCGTCCAGGTGTAAGCAATAGGCGCCGTTCGTCTTGCCATCAATCTTGAACCGGTGAAGTGTTCTATCGGCAATGATGTTTTCAGGTGCCGCGCCAATAGCTTCAATCATTGCAATCCTGAATTGATTGATAACGTCGCTAGGGTTAAAATAATCATGCTTGTTGCGTATCTGCTGCCACGGTTCGCCGCCGTGGCGGTGCCTAATCTGTCCATGATTTAAGCCCCCATCGTTTCGATTAGCGCCTTAATATCAGACACTTTCCATGCGGTTGTTCTTTCTCCAAGCTTTACAGGTTTTGGAAACTTTCCAGACTTAACGCCATTTAAAAACGTTGTTCTACATACGGGATTAGTGGCGGGATATTGGTTTTCTTATTGCCGACAATTTGCCAGATTCTTACAAAGCCGGTTTCGGGTAGTTGGTTGGAAGTTTTAACCATGTTATTGCACTCCTATTGTGCTTGCTGAACATGGCTATACTTTGACGCAATCTAAATTTCGAAAGTCTGCAATATTTCAGCTTTAATTCCTATGAATTTAGAAACTAAAAATCGCTTTTTAATCAATTGGTTACTCTTCAGTTGCCGCTTTCTTGTTTTTATTTCGCGCTTTGCTTAACAGTACCTCAAATTTATTTAAGTCTCTTTTCGCCCTCCACTCAGACGGGTGCCGTGCTTAAGTAAAAGACCTATCAAGACGGCTTTATCGGTCTTAAAATCACCACTCTCTCTGAGTGTGTCCACATACTCGATCAATAGTTTTTGCGTTTCTTCTAAGAATACCGGCGGCCTGCCAATTTTCTTTGTTACGTTATCGACCTCTGTTTTTGACTTAGGTTTACGGCCTCGTTTTTTTGGGCTTGAACTTATGCTCCTGGACAGCTCTTATTAGACATTGTTGATTAAGTTCTTGCCTAAGACTGTCATTTTGTGTCTGTAACGACTCGCAAACACGAAGAACTTTGTCAATAAGCGGAGGCAATTCAGCCGATATAGATACAGGCCCAAGTAAACCAAGCCCCGGTTTATTTTCAATGCTCATCGACACCTCGTTAAAGTGAAAAGTTCATTAAGAAGGAATAACCGGAAACGGGTAACGACTCCCGCTTGTTGCTCCGTCGAGCTATCCGGTTAAATTTGATTGTATCAGTTAGCAGCTTTTTTAAACGGTATCACCTGAGCGCCAGCTTTTAGTCCTTCTAAATAATCACTCCATTGCCGCATCATCTTATGACGTGCTGGTAAGTGTGCAGTCCTGTTATAAGCGCGTCCGTTGGGGTCTTTAACGGCGTGGGCTAATTGATGTTCTATAAAATCAACCCTGAACTTCAGCACTTCATCAAGGATAGTTCTCGCCAAGCTCTAAAGCCGTGTGCTGTCATCACGTCCTTACCGTATCCAAGTCGTTTTAGGCAGCATTAAGGGTATTTTCGCTCATGCATCTATCGCCGCGTGGTGTTCGTTCTGACGAGAATATAAAACGGCCATGACCTGTAAGCGGGTGTAATTCTTCCAATATGGCAATTGCTTGTTTTGATAGCGGAACAATGTGCTGGCTGTCTGTTTTAGTCACAAGATAACGCCATTCCTTAGCGTCAAAGTCGATATGTTGCCATTCGGCGGCGCGTAATTCACCGGGGCGCACAAATACTAGCGGTGCAAGTTTAATGCACAAATTGCAGCTAATGAACCTTGGTAGCTGTCTATTGCTCGCAGTAATTCAGCGACTTGTTTCGGCTCGGTAATCGCGGCAAAGTGTTCGCCTTTGGCTGCTGGCAAGGCACCGCGTAAATCTGGCGTTATATCCCGATCAACTCGCCCAGTCTGTACGCCATATCTAAAAACCTGCCCGCATATTTGAAGTATTCGGTGCGCTGTCTCGATAGTGCCTCGATCTTCAATACGCCTCAAACAAGCAAGAATATCTTTCGGGAAAATATCGGTTATTGGCTTACTGCCCAACCAAGGGAAAATATTACGCTCCAACATTCGTTTAGACCGATTATTTTTGTCATCCCATGCTACGACTTTCTTTGAACCCCATTCGCGTGCAATTACTTCAAAGCTGTTAGCCACGCTTTCGGTTCTTGCCGATTTAATCGCTTTTTTGTTTTCGTTGGGGTCAATGCCGTTGGCGATTTGCTCCCTTGCTTGCTCTCGTTTTTCTCTAGCGTGCTTTAGGCTGGTATCAGGATAAACGCCAAGGGCTAAAACCTTTTCTTTGCCATCAAAGCGATATTTCAGTCGAAAGTATTTTGAGCCGTTTGGATTGACCAATAAGAACATGCCTTTTTCGTCGGCCAATTTGAAAGGTTTGTCTTTTGGCTTGGTGTTACGAATGGCGGTATCTGAAAGGGGCATGGGGGTATCTCTTTGTTAGGAATTTGATATACCCCTGTTTTATACCCCCAGCATAAGGGGTATGTCAAAGAACCCTGTTGAATCTTACTGGACACTAAAGGCAATAAAAAACCCGCTAAGCTAGATAACTTGCAGGTTTAATGTGCTTCGTTGAATGTCTTAAAACTTAGTCATGGAGGCTGCGGGCGGAATCGAACCGCCGTAGATGGCTTTGCAGGCCACTGCATAACCATTTTGCTACGCAGCCATATGTATGATAAATAAAAAAGCCGCGAA
>Ga0208509_1000084_pt1 | contig 40993 bp, 39 predicted proteins | sample LakWasMeta7_HOW4_2_FD_183857 | JGI IMG/M metagenome (GOLD analysis project Ga0208509, IMG submission 183857) | Freshwater sediment methanotrophic microbial communities from Lake Washington under simulated oxygen tension - Sediment Metagenome... | ecosystem: Environmental > Aquatic > Freshwater >...
CTGAAACCTTACTGGGACTTATTGGAAGAAAAAGGCATGCGATTTTATTTCCTGCCGCCTTACAGCCCCGAATTGAACCGGATTGAATTGCTTTGGCACAAGATGAAATATGAATGGCTCAAATTCAAACTGTATACGCCAGATGAGCTGGAACGGGCTATCGACGAAATCGGGGAAGGGTTCGGCAACTTATACAAGCTGACTTTTTGAGGGGCGCTTATCCGACCGGAAAAAGCGCCGGTCGGATACTCGACTTCCTGCGCACGAAACCGGCTTATCCAGGCAGCACGGCCCGCCATTTGCCGGATTGCTGCGGCATGCGGAAACATGCCTTGCGATGTTTTCCGACAGGGTTTAAATGGCGGTTTATAGCACAACTGCTCGTTCTACCCCAATTCGCCGAGCAAACCGTTTAATGCCATCGATACCGAGCTGACGCAAAGAAGGTCGGCGCTTTCCATTCGCATCAGCAGTATCACAGGCTCAGCAGTATCACAGGCCTGGTTCCACGCCTGACCACGCTCCCGACGTAGCGCCGTCAATCTGCAGTTTGTGCTCGTCGTCGCTTAAATCGTCTATAGGCTCAACATATTCTCACTTAATCCGGTTCCAGATGACCGGATATTCTTAGCCAATGTGATCCCGAAAAATGGATGTAATCGGGTCCTGGGATTTATGTTATCGGGCCGCTACAACTATATGTGAATTTAAAACGACAAACCTTACCGCCCCGCACCATACATTCTTCATGGCAAACCTGGGCTTTGGTGAAGGTGCTCATCAAAGCCAAATCAAACTGGCAAACTTCCGGATGCTTGGCCGCCAGCTCGTGGAACACACAATTGTTAGCTTCTATCAATAACTCGCCATCGTCGCCTACCTTTACTTTTGAGCTGTAACCCAATTCAAGCATTAATTTGTTCAATTCCTTGATCGCTTCAGCCATAGAATCTGGAGGACGTCGGCGTTCAAGCAAATCTTTCGCAACGCTTTCCCCCATCGCCGTTGTTTTTGCGTTTAAGTTCTCGCTGCCGACTTCTCTGAAAAGCGTGGTCATCAGCAATTCGGCAAACCACGAATAACGCCTAGGAAATGCTTCCTTGCCCTTAGCGGCCAAGCCATAGAGCAATTCGGGGCGACCTTTGCTGGGACGTGCGCCCACTTGCGTGATTAGCGCGTCCCGTTCCATCACCGCCAAATGTTGGCGCACAGCGTTCCGAGATATTTTCAGTGTTTGCGCCAGATCATCAATGGTCACGCCGTCTTTGTTTTCCAGCATAAATTTCAAGATGTCCTGCTGTCGAACACCATAAGAATCAAGCATATACAAAACCCGGTTAATTAGCTTTTCTAGTTAAAACATATTTTAGTTGTTTTTATTGTTTAATAGCTTGTAGAATTCCATCTCCTTCAGCCCGACTGGAATTTTTTATGTACTCACTAAATGATCTACCTAAAAAATTGACCCTTGCTTCGCCACTGGTGGCCGCGTTAGGCTCTCCGGCTTATGCTGAGCCGACCGCCCAGCCAGCCATACAGAACAATCAGGTACAACAAAATACCACGTTCACAGCAATATCGGACAATGTAGATGCGATTGTCAACCTTTTGAGCTCCGCTAATCCCAACGATCAACTCATTGTCAACAATAACTTGAGCGCTGTTATCGGCGAGAAAGGCGTGTTCGATGACAAGGGACGCATGACTTCGCTAGGCATCACTTGCGCGTTATGCTGCACGCGGTAACTACTTCGATGAAGACAAATCTGCTGACGATCGTCTTCGTGGTGCTCGCTGTCGGATTGGTCATTTTAGGATGGCTGGGCTATCAAGCCTTCAAGACTGGGTTCAGCGCCAAAGCAGAACCTCATGCACTGGAGGTCATGATGGCACGTCAACTGCGTCACCTGGCCATTCCCATTGAGCAGCGCGATACGCTGAACCCGGTCGTCCCAAGCCCCCAGGTATTGGCCGATGCTCGCGCGCACTTTGCCGATCACTGTGCCATGTGTCACGCAAATGATGGAAGCGGGCAAACCCTGATCGGAAAGAACGTGTACCCGAAAGTTCCAGATTTGCGCCTGGTCGATACCCAATCCATGTCTGATGGAGAGCTGTTCTTCGTTATTCACAATGGCATCCGTTTTACCGCAATGCCGGCCTTTGGTTCCGGCGCCCCTGAGAAGGACCACGAGAGTTGGAAGCTGGTGCACTTCATTCGCCACCTGCCCCATCTCTCTGCTGAGGAATTCGAGGAGATGAAGTCCATGAATCCGAAGACGAAGAAAGAGCTTGAGGAGGAAGCTGCGTTAGATCGATTCCTCCAAGGGAACGATGAAGCAGGCGCCGCGGCCACCGAAAGTCATCATCATTGATCAATCACAATAAGGAGTGCATGGTGTCAAACTTAAGAATACTGCTTTACTCTCTGTTCCTCCTGGGCATCTGGACGGTAGCCTTCGCGCACGGGTCGGAACAGCACGTCCTAGGCACCATCATGGTCATCGATGCGACGCACATGGACGTCAAGACTCTTAAAGGCCAAACCGTGTCCGCCCAGCTGACGGAGGCCACGCACTACCGGGTGAAGGGCAAAACGGGATCGCCGTCGGTGCCACAAGTGGGCGACCGCGTGGTAATCGACGTGACCAGAACTGGTGATGTTTTAACGGCGACGGAAATCCAATTTGCGAAGCTGGAAAGCAAAGTTCGACCTAGTTCAAACTAAGGTAATAGTTGCCGGACCACCGTCGGCGACGCCTACGACAACGCCTTGGCCGAGACCATCATCGGGCTGTACAAAGCGGAAGTAATTCACCGCCAAGGTCCTTGGGCAGAACCCCGACGCGGTCGAGTGCGCCACCTGGAATGGGTGGACTGGTTCAATCACCGCCGGTTGCTGGAACCGATCGGCTACATGCCACCGGCGGAATTGGAAAGGGCGTATTATCGCCAACTGGAGGGGTCGGCCGCCATCGCGGTCTGACTCAACGCAAACAGTCTCCGGGAAAACCGGGCTGTTCAATCCCCCTACCCCAAACCAAAGGGGTAGAACATTAAAACAAAGCACATGAAGAGGTGCATTATGAAGATCAAAACCATCGCCTTAGCCGGCGCGCTCCTGTTAAGTGGGGCATTTGCTTTCGCGGAATCCGTTCACCTCCCGCAGGCTGTGGAACACACCAAAGCCGCCATCACCCACGGCGAAGCCGGTCATGCCCAGGTCTTGGTGGAACACGCCACGACCGCACTGGCGCACGCGGAAGCATCTGAGAAAGCCGAAGCAAATCCGCACACCGAAGAAGGCATTACGCACCTGAAAGCCGCCATTGATGTCGGCAAAAAAGATGATGCCGCAGGCGGCACCGCTCACGCCAAAGAAGCGCTCAAGCATCTCGAATTGGCGAGCCAGCCGAAGGAAAAATAAGCTTTAATCTTAGCAATATCGGGTAGGCGGCGGGGGTTTTCCCGCCGTCCTCCCACCCCTCTGAATCATCAATCACCACGCAATCATCAGCCCTGTCCAGTGACACATGAGCATGAAGAAACACACCATCGTTTTCGTACCATTGGACTTCAGCCCCCTGAAACAATCCAACTAAAGACGGAGATATTCTATGGAAACCTATCCTTCTGAACTTCTGCTGATTGCCTTTGTTGCGATGCTTGCACCGCTTCTTGCCGAACTGCCCACTGGCTTCCGCTTGCCTGTCGTGGTTCTTGAAGTCCTTTTGGGGATCATCATCGGCCCTCATATGCTGCATCTTGCCGGACCGGAGGGTATGGTGGGTACACTGGCCGAACTGGGCCTGACTTTTCTCCTGTTTATGGTAGGACTCGAAATAGATTTCGACAAGATTCGAGGCAGGCCGTTGTCATTGGCGATCAGCGGCTGGCTTCTTTCATTCTTCGTGGCCATGGTCTGCATGTTCTTTTTCAGTGTGATTGGCCTGATCCAGGCCCCGCCTTTGCTAGCGGCAGTCGCCCTGTCCACGACGGCCCTGGGGGTATTGGCGCCGATTCTGCGTGACGGGGGAGAGTTAGACTCCCCGTTCGGGACCTATATGGTGGCCGCCGCCGCAGCCGGAGAATTCGGTCCGTTGATGATCATTTCAGTGTTGCTGATCCCCACGCACGACACTTTCCTGCACGGTCTATTCATGGCGACTTATATCATCATCGCTTTCATCGCCGCCAATCTGGCCTTGAATGCACGCTCCTCGCGCTTGCTAGAAATCATGACGCGAACCATGCAAAGTAGTGGTCAACTTCCCGTACGGATTTGTATTTTGCTCCAGATTTTATTTGTCGCGCTCGCGGGCAAATTCGGCTTAAATATCGTGATGGGCGCCTTTGCGGCCGGTATGGTCGCCGGGCTCGTCATTAAAGGGAAACAAGGGGAACCGCTTCACCAAAAGCTAGACGCCATCGGCTATGGCTTTCTGATCCCCATCTTCTTTATTGTCGCCGGCATGAAATTTGACATCAGTGCTTTATGGTCGGCGCCTTTGGCGCCGCTACAAGTAGTGCTTTTGTTGGGTTTACTGCTCTTTGTCCGCGGCATCCCCCTTGTTCTCTACAAAAATGAACTGGCCCAGGAAGAAAGACTGCCCTTTGCGTTTTATTCCGCTACGGGCCTCCCGCTGATCGTGATCATTAGTGAAATAGGTGTTTCCTCTGGGCTGATGCCGCCAGACAGGGCGGCGATTCTGGTCAGCGCCGGCATGCTTTCGGTCTTGTTGTTTCCTATTCTCGCCATAAAAATACGCGGAAAATTCACCCTGCCGTGGTGAAATTGAGGCTTGAAGGCCAACGGGACGGAAACATACGTTAGCGTCTAATATAATTTGCTTACGAGTTTGTCTCAAGCCGACTTGAGGTGTAAAACAGCAGGGCGGGATTTTGGTCTTGCGTCGAAACACGGGCATAACCGACGAGCATAAAGCCTCCGAAAACTCAGTCGCAGTATGAGTTATTCAGAAAACAGAAAGTTAGCGTTTGTCAGGAGGTCACTTTGAGAATTAAACATCGATCCCTATCTCTTAAAAACGGGCAATTCCGGGGTGATGATGCCTTCGGCATTGGTTACCTTTGCGTATGCTTCCGCTTGTCATTTATTCAAGGGTTGTTTTCAACCTCCTAAGGGGGGAATCAACTCCCATTGCCGCTCACCTTCACATAGATTCCGGCCGCGATCTCCGGTTTTATTGCCGGCAAACAGCAAAAGTTCTTATGTGGCATATAACTTGCCTTTCTTAGCTCAAAAGCTCAAGACAGAGTCAATTGCGACCAGTAAAACTAAGCGGATACCCCATATGAATACAGCAGCGAATAATTCGTTTGTACAACTGGGATAGCGCAAGCCACTGATCTAGCCACGGGCGATTGCCAACGAATTTCATGCCAGGCACTTATCGTCAAAAGATTCACAATAATTTTTTGTTTCATTATGGCCTAAGGATCATAAAAAATGATGACTAAAGCATCTGTAATTTTAGGCTTATCAGCCGCTCTCCTGAGTGGTTGCTATAAGACGGAAACCGAAATAAAGGAAGAAGCTCCTAAATTAGAGGTAACCACACCGCTACGAGAAGACACGTCTGTCGTAAAAGAATACGTCTGTCAGATTCATGCCATTAGGCATATTGAGGTCCGTGCGCTGGAAAGGGGATATTTACAGAATATTTTTGTAGATGAAGGGAAGATGGTGAAAACAGGCCAACCGATGTTCAAAATCATGCCGAACATCTATCAAGCCGAACTGCAAAAAGCGCAAGCCGAAGCCAATACCGTCAATATCGAATACCTGAATACAAAGGGTTTGGCCGATAAAAACATCGTTTCGCTGAACGAATTGGCGTTGGCGAAAGCAAAATTGGACAAGGCCAATGCGGAAGTGAGGCTTGCGGCAACCCATTTGGGCTTTACCGACGTGAATGCGCCTTTCGACGGGATCATGGACCATTTGGACGTCAGAAAGGGCAGCCTGCTCGAAGAAGGCGCGCTGTTGACCACGCTGTCTGACATCAGCAAATTGTGGGTGTATTTCAACGTTCCGGAAGCCGAGTATCTGGATTACAAAACGCACAAGAGCGGCGACGAGCCCACCCAGGTAAAACTCAGAATGGCGAACGGTCAGGTTTACGATCAAACCGGCGTGATCGAGACGATCGAGGCGGATTTCGACAATACCGCCGGCAACATCGAATTCCGCGCCACCTTCCTGAATCCGGACAAGCTGCTCAGGCACGGGGAAACGGGCACGATCCTGATGGAGAAACCCTACAAAAACGCGTTGCTGATTCCGCAAAAAGCGACGTTCGAAATCCTCGACAAAACCTACGTCTATGTCGTCAAGCCGGACGGCAAGCTCGAACAGCGGCTGATCGACATCGAAGCCTCGGTACCGCATCTGTTCATCCTGAAGGACGGCCTCAAAGAGGACGACAAAGTCCTGCTCGACGGCTTGCGCAAAGTGCATGCCGGCCAAAAGATCGAAATCGACTTCAGGCCGCCGGAAAAAGTCCGCGCCGAGCTGGATCTGTATACCGAATAACCCTGCCGGAAGGAGCTGAGCTATGTTCAATATTTTCATCAAACGCCCCGTCATGGCGATCGTGTTGTCGCTGCTGTTTCTGTTCATGGGGTTGCTCGGGATACGGTCCCTGCCCATCTCGCAGTTCCCGGACATCGCGCCGCCGCGCGTGATCGTGTCCCTGGCGTTTCCCGGCTCCAGCGCCGATGTGCTGGTGCAGTCGTCCCTGATCACGCTCGAACGCGCGATCAACGGCGTTCCCGGCATGAAATACATCGTCTCGGACGCGACCAGCGCCGGCGAGGCGGTCATTCAAGTCATTTTCGATCTGAACGTCGACCCCAACATCGCAATGGTCAATGTCAAAACACGCATTGACCAGGTCATCAACCGGCTGCCGAAGCTGGTGCAACTGGAAGGGGTAATCGTCGAGCGGGTGCAGCCCAGCATGCTGATGTACATCAACCTGTACAGCAAGGACAAAAACGCGGACCAGAAATTTTTATTCAACTACGCCAACGTCAACGTGATTCCGGAAGTCCAGCGCGTCTACGGCATTGCCCAGGCCAAAATATTGGGCAGCCGCCAGTATGCGATGCGGATCTGGCTGAATCCGGACCGGATGCGCGCCTATAAGGTCTCGATCGACGAGGTGATGGACGCGATCGCGACACAAAGCATCATCGGCCGACCGGGACGCATCGGCCAAAGCACCGGCATTGCCGCCCAGTCCAAGGAGTATGTGCTGGTCTACCAAGGACGGTACAACAAGCCGGAACAATACGAAGACATCATCATCCGCGCCAACTCGGAAGGCGAAATACTGCGCCTGAAAGACGTCGCCAAGGTCGACCTCAGCAGCGAGTTTTACGACATTTATTCGGACAAGGATTCCTACCCGTCCGCGTCGATCGTGCTGAAGCAAAACTACGGCAGCAACGCCAGCAAGGTCATCGAGGACGTGAAGGAAAAATTGCAGGAATTGAAGAAGTCCTTCCCGGAAGGCATGGACTACGAAATCAACTACGACGTGTCGAGATTCGTCGACGCGTCGATCGAAAAAGTCCTGCACACCCTGGGTGAAGCGTTCGTATTGGTGGCGTTGGTGGTGTTCGTGTTTTTGGGCGACTGGCGTTCCACCCTGATTCCTATCCTGGCGGTGCCGGTTTCGCTGGTCGGCTCCTTCGCCGTGATGTCAGCGTTCGGGTTGTCGATCAACCTGATTACCCTGTTCGCGTTGGTGCTGGCGATTGGCGTCGTGGTCGACGACGCGATCGTGGTGGTCGAAGCGGTGCACGCGAAAATGGAGGCCGAAAACGTGTCGCCCTTCGTCGCCTCACATAGAGTCTTGGGCGAAATCGGCGGCGCGATCATCGCGATCACTCTGGTCATGACCTCGGTGTTTGTCCCGATCGCCTTCATGACCGGCCCGGTCGGCGTGTTTTACCGGCAGTTCGCGATCGCGATGGCCTCGTCGATCGTGATTTCGGCGATCGTCGCGTTATCGCTGGCACCTGTTTTATGCGCGATGATTCTGAAAAATACCCACGGCCAGCCGAAACGGAAAACACCGATCGGCTTGTTCATCGACACCTTCAACTATGTGTTCGAAAAAGTCACCGGCCGTTACGTCAAGCTGCTGAACGTGGTGGTCGCCCGGCGCATCGTCACGTTTTTGGCCTTGGGCGGATTTTCGTTCGGCATTTTCATGGTCAATCAAACCTTGCCGGCCGGCTTCATTCCCGGCGAAGACCAGGGGATGATTTACGCGATCATTCAAACGCCGCCCGGCTCGACCCTGGAGGTCACCAACAAAGTGGCGCGGCAGCTCGAAGCGATCGCCGAAAAAATCGACGGCGTGCAATCGGTGTCTTCGCTGGCGGGCTACGAAGTGCTCACCGAAGGGCGCGGTTCGAACGCCGGCACCTGCATCATCAATCTGAAAGACTGGTCCAAGCGCAAACATTCGGTCGAACAAGTGATTCGGGAACTGGAAGAAAAGAGCAAAGACTTCGGCGCGGTGATCGAGTTCTTTCAGCCGCCGCCCGTTCCCGGCTACGGCGCGGCCTCCGGCCTGGCGCTCAGGTTGTTGGACAAGACCGTGAACACCGATTATCACGAGTTCGACAAGATCAACCAGAACTTCATGGCGGCGCTGCGTCAGCGCAAGGAATTGACCGGCCTGTTCACCTTTTACGCGGCCAATTATCCGCAGTACGAACTGCGCATCGACAACAAGCTCGCGATGCAAAAAGGCGTGTCGATCGACAAGGCGATGGAAAACCTCGACATCATGATCGGCAGCACCTACGAGCAAGGCTTCATCCGCTTCAACAACTTTTTCAAGGTCTACGCGCAAGCCTTGCCCGAATTCCGGCGCTTCCCGACCGACGTGTTGAATTACTACGTCAAAAACGAAGCCGGCGAGATGGTGCCGTATTCCGCCTTCATGACCATGAAGAAACGGCAAGGCCCCAACGAAATCACCCGTTACAACCTCTACAACTCGGCGGCGATTCGCGCGGAGCCCGCCGCCGGCTATACCACCGGCGACGCGATCGAAGCAGTCAAGGAAGTCGCCGCCAAAACCTTGCCCCGAGGCTACGACATCGCCTGGGAAGGCCTGTCGTTCGACGAAGCCGCGCGCGGCAACGAAGCGCTGGTGATCTTCGCGGTCGTGCTGGTCTTTGTCTACCTGGTGCTGGCGGCGCAGTACGAAAGCTTCGTGTTGCCGCTGGTCGTGTTACTTTCATTGCCCGCGGGCATTTTCGGATCGTTCCTGCTGCTGAAAGAAACCGGGCTTGCGAATGACGTCTATTCCCAGGTCGGGCTGGTGATGCTGATCGGCTTGCTCGGCAAAAACGCGGTGCTGATCGTCGAATACGCGGTGCAGAAGCAAGCGCAGGGCATGTCCGTCAAAGCGGCCGCGATCGAGGGCGCCAAAGCACGTTTCCGGCCGATCCTGATGACTTCGTTCGCTTTCATCGCCGGCCTGATTCCGCTGGCGATCGCAACCGGGGCCGGGGCCGTCGGCAACCGCACGATCGGCACCTCCGCCTTGGGCGGGATGCTGTTCGGCACCGTGTTCGGCGTGGTTTTGATTCCCGGATTGTATTATTTCTTCGCCAAGTTGATAGAAGGCAAGCGCTTGATTAAAGACGAAGACCTGGATCCTTTAACCGAAACCTATCATTACGGTACGCAAGATGTCGAAGAGTAAGATTTTTCATCCGCTGGCATGGGGATGGCTTGTGCTGACGCTGCAAGGCTGCGGCATCCCGGCGATGACCGCGAAACAGGCCGACACCGCGCTGCCGGATAGTTTCAAGAATACGCCGGGCGTTTCGGAACAGAAAAATACCGCGACCGCGAATTGGGCCGATTTTTTCGAAGATCCCAATTTGGTCGCGTTGATCAAGACGGCGATCGCGAACAACAAGGAAGTGAACATCATGCTGCAGCGCATCAGCGTCGCGGAAAATGAAATACAACGGCGTAAAGGCGCTTACCTGCCCTTTGTAGGCATCGGCGCGGGCGCCGGCGCGGACAAGGTCGGCCAGTTTACGCGCAGCGGCGCGGTCGAGGAAAATCTGGAGATACGGCCGGGCGAGTCGTTTCCGACCTTGCTCGGCGATTATCAATTCGGCCTGTTTTCGACCTGGGAGATCGACGTCTGGAAAAAGCTCAGAAACGAGAAACAGGTGGCCGTGCTGGATTACATGGCGTCGATCGAAGGCCGGCACTTTTTGGTGACCAATCTGGTCGCCGAAGTCGCGCATTCGTATTACGAACTGCTCGCGTTGGACAATCAGCTTGAGAACCTGGAACAATACATCGCCATTCTGCAAAACGGTCTGGAGATGGTCAAGCAATTGCAGATTTATGCAAGGTCGAACGCGCTCGCGGTCAAACGTTACGCCGCGGAAGTGACCAAAAACGAAAGCAAAAAATACGAGATCAAACAGCAAATCAGCGTCATCGAAAACCGCATCAACTTTTTGCTGGGCCGAACGGCCGGACCGATCAAACGCTGCTCGGCCGGCTTCATGGCGATCAAGCCGAAAATGCTGCAAGTCGGAATACCCTCGGAGCTGCTGCAAAACCGGCCCGACATCCGGCAGGCGGAACTGGAGCTTTCGGCGGCCGATTTGAGCATCAAAGTGGCGCGCGCGAATTTCTATCCGACCTTTGGCATCAAGGCGGGGATCGGCTTTCAGGCGTTCGCGCTGAAATACCTGATCAACACGCCGGAGTCGCTGGCGGCGACCATCGCCGGCGAGATGGTCGCGCCGCTGGTCAACAAAAACGCGATCATCGCCGAATACAAAAACGCCAACGCCAAGCAGATTCAGGCAGCGTACGAGTACGAACAAAGCATCATCAAAGCCTACATGGAAGTCGCCAATCAAATTTCGAACATCGACAATCTGGACAAGAACTATCGCTTCAAGAGCAGTCAGGTGGACTCGCTCGTGCAATCGATCGACGTGGCCAACCAGTTGTTCCTATCGGCCCGCGCCGACTATCTGGAGGTTTTGTTGACGCAACGAGATGCCTTGGACGCCAAAAAGGAACTTATCGAAACGAAACAGAAGCAAATGGTCGCCATGGTAGACCTTTATAAATCGCTCGGCGGAGGTTGGCAACAGTAGTGGAGATACCGGAAAATTGAACAGCCGGTGGTATCGAAATACATCCCTGCTAAGTATTTTTGCCGTAGCAGTCTTTTTTAGGATGACAGCGAAGCGAGTCGCTTCCCGTATACCCAAACTACATCCAGATAGGATTCAAGGTAGGCGATACTTACTTTGATATAGACTTGCCGGTATTGCATCCCAAGCGTATATTCACGTCAAGATGGGCAATTAAACTTAGGCGCACTGATATTTAGATCGTTAAATGAATAGCGCCGAGCCTTCTCACCTACACCGGTTGTGGAGAAAGCCACTATGTCAGAAACTATTGCCGACCAGTTCGCAGCCACTCTTGCCGCAGCGGGCGTGAAAAAGATTTATGGTGTTGTTGGTGACAGCCTGAACGGGCTCACCGACGCCATACGCCGCCAGGGCAAGCTCGAATGGGTCCATGTTCGACACGAGGAGGCCGCCGCTTTCGCCGCCGGCGCGGAGGCGCACCTCACCGGCTCCCTTGCCGTTTGCGCCGGGAGCTGTGGTCCGGGCAATCTGCACCTCATCAATGGTCTCTTCGATTGCCACCGGTCGCGCGTACCCGTGCTGGCCATCGCAGCCCACATCCCTTCCGCCGAGATTGGCTCGGGGTACTTCCAGGAAACACACCCACAGGATCTTTTTCGCGCATGCAGCCACTACAGTGAATTGGTGATGGGCGCTGCGCAAATGCCGCGCACGCTTGAAATCGCCATCCGGGAAGCGCTCGGCAAGCGCGGCGTATCGGTCGTCGTGCTGCCCGGCGATGTCGCGTTGCAACGCGCAGCCGACGCGCCGCCACCGAGAGCGGAGGGGCTGCTCACGGCGCTGCCGGTAGTAACGCCTGCTGGGGAGGATCTCCATCGGCTGGCAGCGTTGCTGAACAGTGCGGGTCGGATCACGATACTGTGCGGGTCGGGATGCCAGGGTGCGCACCCTGAACTTCTGGCGCTGGGCGAGCGTCTCAAGGCCCCGATGGTGCATGCGCTCCGCGGCAAGGAACATGTCGAGTGGGACAACCCCTATGACGTCGGCATGACCGGACTGATCGGCTTTTCGTCCGGTTACTATGCCATGCTCGACTGCGAAGTGTTGCTGATGCTCGGGACCGACTTCCCCTATCGCCAGTTCTATCCGCATGGAGCAGGAATACGCATCGCGCAAGTCGATATCAGGGCGGAGCAAATCGGACGCCGGGCAGCGATTGAACTCGCCCTGGTGGGCGACGTTCGCGCAACGCTCGAGGCACTATTGCCGCTCCTGGAGCAGAAGCGCGACGAGACGCATCTCGCACGGGCACGGCAGCACTATGCGAAAGCACGGCAAGAATTAGACGAGCTCGCCGCCGGTACTCCCGGCAAGCGGTTGATTCACCCACAGCAGATCGCGAAGGCGGTGAACGACCAGGCCACAGAGGACGCCGTCTTCACCTGCGACGTCGGCCTTCCAACGGTGTGGGCCGCCCGCTATCTGGCAATGAACGGCAGGCGCCGGCTCATTGGCTCCTTCTGGCATGGCTCAATGGCCAATGCCATGGCACAAGCAATTGGCGCGCAGGCAGCATTTCCGGGCCGGCAGGTGATCTCGCTGTCTGGCGATGGCGGATTTACCATGCTGATGGGCGACTTCCTCACTCTCGCTCAACACCGACTTCCGGTGAAAGTCGTCGTATTCAACAATGGCACCCTCGGCTTCGTCGAACTCGAGCAGAAATCCACAGGGTTCCTTGATTTCGGTACAGAACTCCGGAATCCGAACTTCGCGGCCATAGCCGAGGCCGCCGGCATACGAGGGATCAGGCTCGAAGACGCGAGCGATGTCGATGCCGGAATCGCTGCCGCGTTCGCGCATGACGGCCCAGTCCTGATCGATGCCGTCGTAAACCGGACAGAGCTCGCCATGCCTCCTTCCATCACCTTGGAAATGGCGAAGGGCTTCTCAATCTTCATGATGAAGGCCATCATGAGCGGCAGAGCTAATGAAATTATCGACCTCGCCCGGACAAACTTGTGGCGCTAGAGTGGATCCCGCTGGATGCCAGCGATCTGCTTGTGTCACGCTTCAGTTCGTGTTCATGACCAGAAAAACCGATTTTTAGTAATGAAATGGACGTCCCTTTGCAAGACGGCATCTAGGTGCCAAGGTTGAAGTTGTTTCAATCATGACAACTAAAAAGGAGAAGGTACTCTTTGCACCGGAGCGATTGCGCACAAACAGGGTAACGCCAAGATAGGCTTCCAGTCTCTGTATGCGTGTGCTCACTGTCGATTGGGTAACTTGCAGTCTATTGGCCGCTTCCAGAAAGCTGTCCTTGGCGACTACGCTCAAAAAAGTTCTAATCTGATCAATGTCTACCGTTTAATATCGGATATGCCGATACTAATGTCCAAAAAGTATCGTTTGTCTTATATGACTATAAACTTTTAAATTAACAACGATGGAATGTTCTTTGTTGCCCACTGGGGCCCATACCCCGGAAAATTGTCCAGGCAGGAGTAAAGAGGGTGCTCAAATGCTCATTGACTTCTGGGCTAAACGCGAGGAAGCCGCAAAAAAAAGAGTCAAGATTCATGGGGCCTATGTGGGGGCAACAGAGCATGTCTATTACATTATCGTGCAGGCTAAAGACTACCAGAGCATGCTTGAGTTCTTTGTACCCCTCATCCCCACGCAGCAAGGGGCTATCCACCCAGTAACAACGATGGATGAGTGGACAAAGTTTATTCAACCGGGAGATTAATAAGACTGATTATGATTTAAGAGAGGCAACCATGAACAAAATATTTCGTAGTAAAAACAAAATTATGCCGGTCGCTGTTATGATTGGCGCTTTTGTATTATTCCCCATCCAGCATGTCTTTGCACAGCCCCTTTATAAGGCCGAAGGGAACCGTGTCGATAAAGCTACTTTCAATGGCTGGAATATTTACAGAACGGAAGCTTGCGGAAGCTGCCATCAATCAACTGGAGAGGGCAACGTCAGTAATCCGAATTTACTCCACAGCATGAAAAGCCTGACTAAAGAACAGTTCCGGCGGGTACTTGTTCAGGGTCGTGGGATCATGTATTCGTTCCGTGGCAACAAAATGGTGGTCGATGGCATTGACGACCTGTATGCCTATCTTAAAGGCCGTTCCGAAGGAACTATTCCAGCGGGCGACCTGACGGAAATGAATAACTGAGGTCGGAATAAACTCAATATCTGTCATAGTACTCAACCGGAGCGCGGCCATGCGACCATTTCTCATTTTTTCGCTTTCGTGGTCCGCGCCCAGTTGGTTTTACGTTTAGTCACTATGAGCGGTGTTATTGCGTATGCAATATTTTCAACAAAAATAAGGAGAGTTACGCCATGCCCAGCTACAAGGTCAAACTGAAATGCAAACGGGAAATCGCCGAGGGAACGATGGCGTTCCATTTTGAAAAGCCTGAAGGGTTTGTCTACAAAGCAGGACAATTCGCTAACTGCACCTTAATCAACCCCGCTGAAACAGACGCCGAGGGCAACTCACGGGTGTTTTCATTGGCGAGCGCCCCTTACGAAAACGAGCTTATGGTGGCGACTCGGATGCGTGACACTGCGTTCAAGCGGGTATTAAAAACAATGGAGCCGGGTATGGAAGTGACACTGAATGCTCCGCATGGCTCGTTCACGCTGCACAACAATCAGAGCGTTCCAGCTGTTTTCCTCACCGGCGGCATTGGCGTTACACCGGTGAGAAGCATTGTTCTTCAAGCTATTCACGATAAACTTTCTCACCGAATCATAGTCTTTTATTCCAACCGGAAGCCGGAAGATGCGGCGTTTCTGGACGATTTGAGAGAATCCCATGCTGCAAATCCAAACTATACCTTTGTCGGTACGATGACGCAGATGGAAAAGTCCAGCCGCGAGTGGCATGGGGAAACCGGGGTTATCAGCAAAGCCATGCTTCTGAAATTCATTGAGGATTTGACGCTTCCCATCTACTACATCGACGGTCCACCCGCTATGGTGAAGGCGATGCGGCAAATGCTGAACGAAGCGGGCGTTGACGATGACAACATCCGCACAGAAGAGTTTTCAGGCTACTGATAACGACTTAGGGGCTTACTAAAGGAGAACACCATGAGTGTTGCCGCACAACCCTTGCCTGGAGAGGACTCTGCGCTGTCTCCCTGGTGGCTACGCACAGTATTGATCGTTATGGTGCTGGGCTTTACCGGCCTGATCGTCATCACTTCACTGGCCTACCGCAACGTTCCGCCGATCCCCGCACAGGTGCTTGATGCGGAAGGTGTTCGCCTGTTTAGCGGTGACGACATCAGCTCAGGTCAGGCCATCTTTCTCAAATACGGATTGATGAACAACGGCAGTATCTGGGGACATGGCGCCTACCTGGGTCCCGATTACTCGGCCGAGGCGTTGCACCGTATCGGCGAGGATACCGCCACGGTCATTGCGCAGCTGCAATACCAACAGCCGCTGTCTGCGCTGACGCCTGGACAACTGGCGGCCGTGTATGCGCAAACCGCGGTCGAGTTAAAAACCAATCGTTATGACGCTGCCAGCGCAACGCTGCATCTGACCCTGCCGGAAACTGCCGCTTACCACCGACAGATTGCTTACTGGACTGATTACTTCCTTGACCCCGCCCGCAATGGCGGGCTCAAGCGGGGACTGATCCGCGACCCGACTGAATTACAGCAGTTTTCCGCATTCGTCACATGGACGGCTTGGGCATCCGTGGCCAACCGTCCAGGCGAGAATTATTCCTATACCAACAACTTTCCGTACGATCCCCACGTGGGTAATACGCCGATACCCGACGCGCTGCTGTGGAGTGCGCTGAGTCTTATCGTGCTGCTGGCCGGTATTGCAAGTGTGCTGTTGATGTTCGGCAAGTTCGATTATCTGGGCTGGATTAGCACCGGGCACCATGTACATCCTTATCTGCTGCCCGGTCAAGCCAGCGCCGGCCAGCTGGCACTGGTGAAATTTTTCGTGGTGACGGCACTGCTGTTTCTTGCGCAGACTTTGGTGGGTGGTGCGGCGGCGCACTATCGGGCTGATCCTGGCAGTTTTTACGGCTTCCAGCTGGAACGGCTATTTCCCAGCAATCTGATGCGCACCTGGCATCTGCAGACCGCAGTTTTCTGGATTGCTACCGCTTATGTGGCCGCGGCCTTGTTTCTCGGCCGTTCACTGCGCAATGATGAACCACGCGGGTTCGCTGGCTGGGTTCATCTGCTGTTCGGTGCTTTCGTCGTGGTCATAGGCGGCAGCCTGTTGGGCGAGTGGGCGGGCATCTCGCAAATGTTGGGTCAATGGTGGTTCTGGCTTGGTAATCAGGGCTGGGAATACCTGGAGCTCGGCCGCCTATGGCAGTACCTGCTTATCGTCGGCCTGCTGGTATGGTTTGCGATATTATTGAAGCTGGTGCAGCCGGATACGTTGAGCGAGCCGGCCGCGAAACCTCTGGTCAGGCTGTTCCTGCTGGCTTCCCTGGCGATTCCTGTGTTCTACATGCCGGCACTTTTCTTTGGCGCCAAGACCCACTTCACGGTGGTCGATACCTGGCGCTTCTGGATCATTCATCTATGGGTCGAAGGCTTCTTCGAGTTCTTCGTAACCACGATGGTGGCGCTGATGTTTTATCAACTGGGCCTCACCCAGCGCAATGTCGCGCTTCGAGTGATTTACCTCGACGCCATCCTGTATTTCGGAGGTGGTCTGGTCGGCACCGGCCATCACTGGTATTTTACCGGCCAGAGCAGCTTCAACATGGCGCTGTCGGCGATGGCTTCGGTACTGGAAGTGGTACCGTTGACGCTGCTGACTCTGGATGCGTGGGATTTCGTCCGCACCACACAAGCGGATTGCGATGTCTGCCGTGAATCGGTAGCAATACCGCATAAATGGACGTTCTACTTCTTGATGTCCGTGGGCTTCTGGAACTTCGTCGGCGCCGGCATCTTCGGCTTCCTAATCAACCTGCCGATCGTCAGCTACTATGAAGTCGGCACCCAACTGACGCCCAACCATGGCCATGCCGCGATGATGGGGGTATTCGGCATGCTGGCGATTGCGCTGATGGTATTCGTGTTGCGCCAGACCAGCTCCGATGTGCGCTGGGTTAGCATCGAGAAATTCGTAAAGGTCGGATTTTGGGGCGCCAATGTCGGCCTGATGCTGATGTTAATGATGAGCTTGTTCCCCAGTGGCGTGTTACAGGTCTGGGATGTCGTCCAGCATGGGTACTGGCACGCGCGCAGCCTTGATTACATCGGTAGCGAGCGATCGCGACTGATCGAATGGCTACGGCTACCCGGTGACTTGGTATTTATCCTATTCGGTGCCATACCATTGGCAATCGCATCCATCAAAGGCTGGCTGGATGTGCATCGGCAGCCGACGGACTGACGTTCTTTCCATTTAACACAATACAGCAATGATCGTCTCGAAAAAGTAGCGACCATTTTTTCGTCACTGGATTATTAACTTGTATTTGATAAATTTAAACTTACTAGGAGATATTCATGGCCACACATCACGCATCACCAGGTGAAATTGTCGACTTGGCAACCTGGGCGCAAGACGTCCCAAATGAAAAAACCAAAGTCATTGCGAAAACAGATGAAATGGAGCTGGTTCGCCTTGTTCTTTCGGCAGGCAAAGAATTTGCAGGTCACAAAGTATCGGGACCCTGTGTGATTCATTGCATAACCGGGGAAGTTGAGTGCCCGGCAATGGGAACAACACAAGCATTAACATCCGGCCAACTGCTTTATTTAATGCCCGGTGAGCCGCACGCTGTTAGAGCTGTAGTTGATTCAGTTGTTTTACTCACAATTGTCTTTAAAATTTAAATCGTTAGTACTATACCGGGTAAATTATTCAAGCATGACGCGGCGCGATACCTCGTGATTGCCTTTAACTCAAATGACGAATTCAACACAGATATGCAACAGCCAGAAAATTATCGGTTCAGGATTAAAAGGGTATATGAACTACCGGACAAGCATGACGGCCGGCGTATCCTCGTGGACAGACTCTGGCCGCGCGGTTTGACAAAGGAAAAAGCAAGCATTGATCTGTGGCTCAAAGATATCGCTCCCAGTACGGAGCTCCGGAAATGGTTTGACCACGACCCGGGCAGGTGGGAAGAGTTCAAGGAACGGTATTTAGATGAGCTCAAGGGCAATAGCGAGCAAATCCAGCTCTTAAAGCAAGAACTGGACAAGGGTATCGTGACGCTCGTCTATGGCGCAAAGGACGAGGCCCATAACCAGGCGGTTGTGATCCAGGAAAACAGCTGGCTATTCCGTTAGTTGGAGAGAGAACGACATACGAGAACAGGCGGGAGATGAATGCAATGAATTCAAGAGGGAGTCGGCGCCCGACAGCGACCGAGCCAGGCGAGGCTCTGACCGCCTATAACCAGAGCTTGGGTCACAAGATTCCTTCGCTCCGTCTTCCAGAAGCGGATGAGTTTGGTTATTCGCCCGTCACGAGGAACGTCGCCCCATGAATTCATTTGCATCCTTGCTAGCCGAGGTCCGCGCTTGCACCCTTTGTGCGGCACATTTGCCACATGGACCCCGTCCCGTTCTACAGATACACCCGCAGGCCCGGATATTGATTGCAAGCCAGGCGCCAGGAAGAAAAGTTCATGAATCCGGCGTGCCTTTCGATGATGCCAGCGGAGATCGTTTGCGCGAGTGGATGGGGCTGACGCGCGAGGTCTTTTACGACTCAAGGCGGATAGCTATTCTGCCAATGGGCCTTTGTTTTCCCGGCGCCGGTAAATCCGGTGACCTTCCGCCACGGCCTGAATGCATGCTGGCATGGCACGATCTACTTCTCGGTCATCTGCGCCATCTTGAAATGACGTTGGTTGTTGGGCGGTATGCACAGGCATATTATATGAACGAAGAACGGTCATCACTTACCGAAACAGTTCGGAATTGGAGATCCTATTGGCCCAAGATTGTCCCCCTTCCACATCCAAGTCCGCGAAATAATATTTGGCTTAGACGAAATCCGTGGTTCGAGAAGGAGCTAGTCCCTGTGCTTAGGCGGCGAGTGTCCGAAATACTTGCCAGATAAAGGGGAAGCTACCTTACTCTTCTTTTCGGCATCGTTGCCTTATTTTGCTTTAGACAACATCATTTAATCGACTTTCATTAACAAATTCACCCAGGAGAATCATCATGTCCGATTTTAAAAAATATCAGTGCAGGGAATGCGAACATATCTACGATGAAGCAAAGGGTGACCCTGATAGTGGGCTTGCTCCCGGAACCCTTTGGGCCGATGTACCGGAAGACTGGTCCTGCCCGATCTGTGGAGCGCCTAAAGATTTTTTTACACTGATGGAATAAGTCGTCATCACTTCATTCGTGACAATAGGCATCCAAAAAATCGGGCGTCTGCCTGTTTGGTAAAACATAGAGGAAAAGCAAATTATGCAACCAGAAAACCCACCCAAACCCAAGGGACTCAACGGCGCCCAAATCGCCAAGATCACCGAATTGGCGAACTACCAGGACGGCTCAATTGTCAGCCGCGAAATTGTCAAAAAGCCAACGGGTAACGTGACAATTTTCGCGTTCGACGAAGGACAAGGCCTGAGCGAACATACGGCACCCTTCGATGCCCTCGTGCATGTGTTCGAAGGCGAAGTGGAGATCATCATTGCAGGCAAACCAAATCACTTGCGTGGAGGGGATATGATTCTCATACCCGCGCAGCAGCCGCACAGTCTTAAGGCGCTAAAGCAATTTAAGATGATCCTTACGATGATTCGGTCCTGAATCTGAATTACCAGTAGGGTGAACGCAAGGATTCTTATCAAAAGGGGCAATCATAGATAAGGCCATGTGATTTTTGCATCTTTTGATTCAAAAATTACAGGTTAAGTCGGGATAGAACAAGCAGTCGAGTCACTGGCGACCTTGGCCTAACCGTTTAGACATCATGTATTGACCTACCGCACCTCAAGCGTCGAGTGTCCAATAGATCGGGGCACAAGATCAAAGTATCTTAACTTGGAGGATATTTAACTATGTCAACTAACACTTTCCCATATTGGAAGCTAGCACCCAATGCCTTCAATGCATTAAATAAACTTACAGAAACTCTTGAAACTGGAAGCATAGACAGGAAACTTCAAAACCTGATCTACCTGCGCGTATCGCAGATCAACGGTTGTGCATACTGCACCCAACTTCATGGGCATGATCTACGTCAGGACGGTGAGACACCAGAAAGAATGGATACACTGGCGGCGTGGAAAGAAAGTCCACATTTCACTCATGATGAGCGCTTAGCGTTGCGCTGGGCCGAAGCGGTTACCTGCCTTAAGGATCAACAGGTGCCTAAAGAGCTATTCAATGAACTTAAGACCCGCTACTCAGACACACAAATTGCAGAACTGACCTTTGCTATTGCAAGTATCAATGCATGGAATCGTATAGCAATTTCGATGCACCGGGCAGTTTAAACACTGTTTTCGCGCGGCGTTTATGACGGATCACGGATCGCGCGTTTATTGCGCAAACAGCTACATGCAGGCACGAGCCGAATGGGAAAAAATAAGGGGAAAGGCCTATTGAAATTGGCTAATTTTTAGCCAATTTGTCCCGCCATGGAACAAGAGAGTGCTCACAGCCGTATCCCTCCGACAGGGTTAATGTTCAAAAATAACAGCTAGTTTTTCCATTACTTCATCAATGATGAAGTCTGGAACACGCTCTATTTTTTGAGCGCCGCGTGCAGAAAAATCGATTGCTCGCGGCTGATCGCACCGAATAACGCCAGTAGTGCCCGTGCCGGCGCCCTGTAGGCTTACAGCAAAACCTTGGGCGCGCGAAAAATTGCCGCCTTGGGTAATGGGAAGCACAATCGGCATCCGTGTGACTTGATTAAAAGCGGACGGGGAAACAACCAAAACAGGCCGCGTTCCTTGTTGTTCATTTCCCTTGGTTGGATCAAGTGAAACTCTGTAAATATCGCCTCGGTCCATTAAATCAGCTCATCCCCGGCAGGGCCAGAATTGAGCCATTCAGCCTCTTCAGCAGACATTACCTCGGTTGTGTCACATTGAGCCAGCAGTTCATCGAGCGTGTATTTGCGTTTTGCTTGTGGTTCGATAACAATCCGGCCATGGTGGATTTCCATAGCAACTTTGGAGCCGGCTTTTATATGGAGTTGATCAAGAAATGCCCTAGGTACGGCTAACATGATTGAGCCGCCCACTTTTCTGAGTGCAGTTGTGTGCATAATGCCACCTAATTAAATTGCTGATAAAGTTATATTTTTATATAACTTTATCATTTGCCACGTAGCGAGGCAAGGCCATTTTCCCTGACTCTGCCCGGCATCTGTGACTTAAAAACCTACGAGGGCGGGCGACATCGAGCCGCCGTGGACGTGCAGTATTTGAGCAGCAATATCTTTCGTACTTGTTACCAGCTTCCGCTATTCGCCATCGAAACCCACGGTTCCTGGGGCGGCAGAGGGCCGTCTTTCTGCAATAATTCGATCGAAATCTGGTCCGGCGAACGGATGAACGCCATGTGGCCGTCGCGCGGCGGCCGGTTGATCAAGATGCCGGCATCCATCAGCTTTTGGCAGGTTGCGTAAATGTTGTCGACTTCAAACGCCAAGTGACCGAAGTTGCGGCCGCCGGTATAGTCTTCAGGGTCCCAGTTGAAGGTCAGTTCGATTTCCGGGGACTGCATTTCTTTGGATTGGTTGGCGTCTTTGGGCGCGTACAGATAAACCAACGTGAAGCGGCCGACCTCGCTGTCCATCCTTCTGCCTTCGATCAGCCCCAGTTTATTGCAGAAAAAATCGAGCGACTCGTCCAGATCGCGAACCCTAATCATTGTGTGTAAAAAACGCATGGCGATTTACTCCTCTTCTTCTGGCAATGGATATTGATTGATGATTTCGGCATGCCGGAAACAATCGACCGTGTGATCGTTGACCATGCCAGTCGCCTGCATGTGCGCATAACAGATCGTGCTGCCGACAAACTTGAAGCCGCGTTTCTTCAGATCGCGGCTGAGGATTTCGGACACCCGCGTCGAGACCGGAATTTGCTCAAGCGTCCGCCAATGATTGATTACCGGCACACCGTCGACAAAACGCCAGATATATTCGTCGAAGCTGCCAAAATCTTCCTGCACGGCCAGAAAAGCCTTGGCATTGGCCACGGCGGCCTGAACTTTCAGCCGATTGCGGATGATGCCCGGATTTTGCAGTAGCTCGTCTATTTTCTGTTCGTCGTAGCGAGCTACGGTTTCGGGATCGAAATGATCGAACGCCTGCCGATAATTTTCGCGCTTGTTTAAAACCGTCGACCAGCTCAACCCGGCCTGCGCACCTTCCAACACCAGAAACTCGAACAACAGCCGATCGTCATGCACCGGCACGCCCCATTCGGCGTCGTGATAGTTTTCCATTTGCGGGCTGCTCAGCGCCCAACTGCATTTGCTCATAAATGATGTGATTCTCCGTCTGCCGCAAACTCCCGGCCGAAGCGGATTTTCGATCCCCTGCCCTCGGCGCCATTGAGTCTGCCGGCCAATGGTTTACTATGCCATTCCATGGCTTGCCTGTAAAGCCGGCCAGTTGACAATACGCCGGATTCATCGCATGATCGGCAAACGCTAACCATAACAACCGCCATGAGTACCGACACCCTGCAACTTCGCCGAATCGCGATCGACACCTATCATGAAAACGTCGCCTATATGCACCGCGAATGCGGCATTTACCGCGCGGAGGGTTTTCAGGCGCTATCGAAGATCCAGGTCAGTTTGAACGGCACCAAGGTTTTGGCGGTGCTGAATGTGGTCGATGATGCGTCGATCGTGCAGCCCGGCGAACTCGGCTTGTCCGAGCAGGCTTTCGATCAATTCAGCTGCGAAGAAGGCTGCATGGTGACCGTCAATCATGCCGAACCGCCCAAATCGATGGATGCGGTGCGCCGCAAGATCAACGGCGAACGGCTCGATCAGGCCGATTTCAATAGCATATGCAATGACATCGTCGAAAGCCGATATTCGAAGATGGAGATTGCGGCCTTTCTGGTCGCGACCGGCCAGAATAGTCTCGACCGCGACGAGCTGTTATACCTGACTCGCGCGATGCTGCAATCCGGAGACCGGATCGACTGGGATGAACCCCTGGTCGCGGACAAGCATTGCATCGGCGGCATTCCCGGCAACCGGACCTCGATGCTGGTCGTGCCGATCGTCGCCGCGCACGGTATGTTGATACCGAAAACATCGAGCCGGGCGATCACCTCGCCGGCCGGCACCTCGGATACCATGGAAATGTTATGCGAAGTCAATCTGAATCCCGAGCAACTGCATGACATCGTGCGCCGCGAACGCGGTTGTCTGGCCTGGGGCGGCACCGCCCGGCTCGCGCCGGTCGATGACATGCTGATCGCGGTTGAGCGTCCGTTAAGCATCGATTCGCAGAGTCAATTGGTGGCGTCGATCTTGTCCAAAAAGCTGGCCGCCGGCTCGACGCATCTTTTGATCGACATCCCGGTCGGTCCATCCGCAAAAGTCCGGCAAATGCGGCAGGCGCTCGCCCTGCGCAAGCTGTTCGAATTCGTCGGCGACCGGCTGAACCTGCATCTGGAAGTGATGATCACCGACGGACGCCAGCCGATCGGGCGCGGCATCGGTCCTGCGCTGGAGGCGCGCGATGTGATGCTGGTGCTGCAAAACGATCCGGGTGCACCGGATGACTTGCGTCAAAAATCCTTGCAATTGGCCGGCCGCATCATCGAATTCGACCCCGACGTGCGCGGCGGTCAGGGCTATGCGATTGCGCGCGATATTCTCGAATCGGGCCGGGCCTGTGCGAAAATGAACGAGATTATCCAGGCTCAGGGCTCGAAACCGATCGATTTGACGCCTGGCTCGCTTTGTCATGAGGTGGCTGCGCAAAACGACGGCATCGTGACCGAGATAGACAATCTGCAGATGGCCAAAATCGCCCGCATGGCCGGCGCGCCGATGATGAAACGGGCCGGCGTAGATCTAGTCAAAAAATTGGGCAGTGCGGTCAAAAAAGGCGAGGTGTTGTACCGCATTCATGCCGAGTTTCCGGCCGATTTCACCTTCGCCCAGAATCTGGCCGCCCAAAACCACGGCTACACCTTGGGCGATAGTGTCGACTTACTCAAGCCGCTGATGGCCTTTTAGAACGATGCTGATTCTGGCCTTTTCAGACTATCTGCCGCAGGCGCGGCGCCTGGCAATACGTCTCGGGCTGCCGCTGGCCGAAGTCGAAATGCATCATTTTCCGGACGGCGAAAGTTTTATCGCCCTTCCCCCCGCTTTGCCCGCGCACGTCTTGTTTTGCCGCAGCCTGAACCAGCCGAACGACAAGCTGATCGAATTGCTGCTCTGTGCCAGAACCGCAAGGGAACTCGGCGCGAAGCGTTTGACGCTGGTCGCGCCCTATCTGTGCTACATGCGCCAGGACTTCGCGAACCGGCCGGGCGTCGCGGTCAGCCAGCGCCATATCGGCCGGTTAATGGCCGACCTGTTCGACGCGGTGATCACGGTCGATCCGCACCTGCACCGGATCGACCGGCTGCAACAGGCGATCCCGCTCGATCATGCGATCAGCTTGAACGCCACGGCCGCGATCGCGGATTTCCTCAAACAGCAGTTCGATACCGCACTGTTGCTGGGGCCAGACAGCGAATCGAGGCAATGGGTGGCGACGCTTGCCGGGATGACCGGCTTTGCCTTTCAGGTCGCGGAAAAAGTCAGGCTCGGCGACACCCAGGTCTCGCTGACGTTGCCGGAGGCTGATTACCGCCACCAACCGGTCGTGATCGTCGACGACATGGCCAGCACCGGACGCACGCTGGCCAAGGCCGCCGAATTGTTAAAAGCCAAAGGCGCAGGCGAGATTCATGCGGTCGTGACCCATGCGCTGTTTTGCGGTGATTCCGAGCGCGTGATTCGAGAGGCCGGCATCCAGGCACTCTGGAGCACCGACAGCATCGATCATGCGACCTCCTGCATCAGGCTCGACGGCTTGCTGGCCGATGCGGTCACGGCGATGCTGAACGGGAATGAGAAGGGATGAGTAACTAAAGTACAAAAAATCTGCGAACGATCTCCGAATTGCTTTGTCATACTGTCTAATTCACGGTCAGATGAGGATTCAGAATGAATGCCGAAGTCAATCCTGCCGCCAATCTACTCCCGCTGATCATTTATTTCGGGGCGATACTCGTGATTACTGCCGTGATGCTGGGTGGCGCTTATCTTCTTGGACAAAGACACCGCGCGCAGGCTGCCGACGAGCCTTTCGAATCCGGCATCGTCCCAACGGGCGATGTGCATATTCGTTTTTCGGTGCACTTCTATCTGATGGCGATCTTTTTTGTGATCTTCGATATGGAGACCGTCTTTTTGTTTGCCTGGTCCGTGGCGGTGAAGCAGGCAGGCTGGATGGGCTTTTTCGAAGCGTTGATTTTTATCGGCATCCTGATCGTCACGCTGGTCTACCTTGCCGCGATCGGCGCGCTCGATTGGCGAACCCGCCGACAGCGCCGCGATGCGCCTGTCAACAGACCATAGGGGAAAATAATGCACTGGACTCTGACTCGCGCCGACGATGACCCCGCCCCGCAACCGGGGGCGTACGCCAATGCGGAAATCCTGCGCCAGAACTTCCTGCTCGCCAGGCTCGAGGACATGGTTTCCTGGGGCCAGGCCCATTCGGTCTGGCCCTTTAATTTCGGGCTTTCCTGCTGTTATGTCGAAATGGCGACCGCCTTCACCAGCCGTCACGATATTGCCCGCTTCGGCTCCGAAGTGATCCGCGCTTCGCCCCGCCAGGCCGATCTGATCGTCATTTCGGGCACCGTTTTCCGCAAAATGGCGCCGGTCGTCAAACGCCTGTATGAGCAGATGCTGGAGCCGCGCTGGGTCATTTCGATGGGCTCCTGCGCGAACTCCGGCGGCATGTACGACATCTACAGCGTCGTGCAGGGCGTCGACAAATTTCTGCCGGTCGATGTGTATGTGCCGGGTTGTCCGCCCCGGCCTGAGGCGTTGATGCAGGGGCTGATGCTGCTGCAAGATGCGATAGGCCGGGAAAGGCGTCCTCTGAGTTGGACCGTCGGCGACCAAGCCGTCGTCAAACCGGCCGAAAAACCGAGCTATCGTGACCTGCTCACCGAGGAAAGGATGCGCACTCGGGAGTTAAGAAGCCCCGACGAGCTCTAGTCCGAGCGGATTCAAGGGGATAAACAGTGATCGCTAATCCGGACCCGATTGATCATCCTCCCTGCATTATGCAGCAACTTGCCGAGTGCCTCGGCATTACAGACCTTACTCCCCAATCCACCGCCGACCGCATCACGACCCTGTGGGTTCCCCGGCAGCAGCTGCGCGCCGTTCTCGCCTATCTACAGCACCAACTCCCCTGCCCTTATCAGATGCTGTTCGATCTGACCGCCGTCGACGAACGCCAGCGCGTTCACCGCCACGGCCTGCCGCAGAGCGACTTTACGGTCATCTATCATCTGCTTTCGTTTGCCCGCAACGAAGACATTCGGCTGAAGGTCGCCCTCAGCGAGGATAATCCGGTCCTGCCGACGATCTGCGACATTTGGCCTTCGGCGAACTGGTACGAACGCGAAGTCTGGGACATGTTCGGCATCGTCTTCGAAGGCCATCCGCATCTTCGCCGCATCATCATGCCGTCGACCTGGCAGGGCCATCCGCTGCGCAAGGATCACTATGCCCGCGCGACCGAAATGGAGCCTTTTTCTCTTCCCGATGAACGCCAGGAAATCGAGCAGGACGCCTTGCGCTTCGTTCCCGAGGACTGGGGCATGAGCCGGAGCAGCGAAGGCACCGATTTCATGTTTCTGAACATGGGGCCGAATCATCCGAGCGTTCATGGCGCTTTTCGCATCGCCTTGCAGTTGGATGGAGAAGAAATCGTCAATGCGTTGCCGGACATCGGCTATCACCACCGCGGCGCCGAAAAAATGGGGGAACGCCAGTCCTGGCATACCTATATTCCATACACGGACCGGATCGATTACCTGGGCGGCTCGATGAACAACCTGCCCTACGTGCTGGCTGTCGAGAAACTGGCCGGTATCAAGGTTCCGGAACGGGCCGAGGTGATTCGGGTGATGATTTCCGAATTCTACCGGCTGGCCAGCCATCTTTTGTTCTATGGCACTTTTGCACAGGACATCGGCCAGATGTCGCCTATTTTTTACATGTTCATCGACCGTGAAAAGGTCTTCGATATTGTCGAAACGATCAGCGGCGCCCGAATGCATTCCAGCTATTTCCGGATAGGAGGCGTCGCGATGGATTTGCCGAAAGGATGGGACAGGAGGATTCGGGAATTTGTCGACTATCTGCCGGGGCGGCTGGACGAATACGACAAATTGGTCCTGCAGAACAGCACGATCAAACGCCGGACGCAGGGCGTCGGCGCTTATACGACCCAGGAGGCGGTAGCCTGGAGCGCGACCGGCGCAGGCCTGCGCGCGACCGGCCTGGCCTGGGATTTCCGGAAGGCGCGGCCATACTCGGGTTACCAGCACTACGAATTCGAGATACCGACCGCGGCGCATGGAGACTGCTACGACCGCTGCGCGGTGCGGGTCGAGGAAATGCGCCAGAGCGTCAGGATAATCAGGCAATGCCTGGACAACATGCCCGAAGGACCCTATAAGTCCGAGCATCCGCTGACTACGCCGCCGCCGAAGACACGCACGCTGCACGATATCGAAACGCTGATTCAACATTTTCTGAACGTAAGCTGGGGGCCTGTCGTTCCGGCCGGCGAAGCCTGCGTGACCGTCGAGGCGACGAAGGGCTTGAACGCCTATTATCTGACCAGCGACGGCGGCGGCATGTCCTATCGCACCCGCATCCGAACCCCTTCTTTCGCACATTTGCAAATGATACCGATGATGAGCCGGGGCATGATGGTCGCCGACCTTATCGCGATATTGGCCAGCATCGATTTTGTGATGGCTGACGTGGACCGCTGACATGCAGGAATCAACAAACAAAGTGTTTGCAGGTTTAAGTGCCTCCGAAATCGACGAGATTCACGCCGAAATCAGCCACTATGAAGACAAGTCGGCCGTGTCGATCGAGGCGCTGAAGATCGTCCAGAAGCACCGGGGCTGGGTTTCCGACGAATGCCTGATGGCCGTCGCCGAATTGCTGGAGTCTTCGCCGGCGCAACTGGAAGGCGTCGCGACCTTTTACAATCTGATCTATCGTCAGCCCGTCGGCAGGACCGTGATCCATGTTTGCAACAGCGTGACCTGCTGGATGCTGGGCGCCGAACAGGTTCGCGAACATCTGTGCCGGCATTTGAACGTCGCACTCGGCGAAATGTCACAAGATGGCGAATACACGGTATTACCGATCGTCTGCCTCGGCGCCTGCGATCACGCACCGGTGGCGATGGTTGGCGATGATCTGAAACTGGATCTCGCCGATAATGCGGTGAAGCAAATTTTCGGGGAATAACGCGCGATGGACAAAATGGATAAACCATTAACTCAAAACATCAAAGCGGATCGCCCTTTCGCTACGCTGGCCGATTACCTGAAAACAGGAGGCTACGAGGGGCTCTCCATCGCGATTAAGAATCTGCAGCCGAAAGAAGTGCAGCAATGGGTTAAGGACGCAGGACTCAGAGGCCGTGGCGGCGCAGGCTTCAGCACCGGACTTAAATGGAGTCTTGTGCCGATGCCGGAGGCGAACGACGCAGGTAAACCCCAAACGCACTATCTGGTCGTCAACGGCGATGAAATGGAACCGGGGACATTCAAGGACAGATTACTGCTCGAAAAAGACCCGCATCAATTGATCGAAGGCATCATCATCGCCGCCTATGCGATTCAGGCCCAAACCGCCTATATCTTTCTGCGCGGGGAATACCGCCTGGCGGCCGAAAGATTGACTCACGCCCTAGAGGAAGCCCGCGCTCAGGGCTATGTCGGCGGACATATACTCGATTCGGACTTCAGCCTGCAGATTCATCTGCATACCAGCGCCGGCCGCTACATCTGCGGCGAAGAGTCGGCGCTGTTGAATGCGCTGGAAGGCAAGCGGGCCACCCCGCGCCCCAAACCGCCCTTCGCGGTCGTCAGCGGTTTGTGGGGCAAGCCGACCGTGGTCAACAACGTCGAAACTCTGTGCAACGTGCCGCATATCCTGCATTACGGCGTCGAATGGTATCGCAGCCTGGGACGCGGCGCGGACAAGGGCACCAAGTTGTTCGGTGCGAGCGGACGCGTCAGGCGCCCGGGCCTCTGGGAATTGCCGATGGGCACGCCGATCCGCGAAATCATCGAAGACCATGCCGGCGGCATGCGGGAGGGTTATAAGCTGCGTGGTTTTCTGCCCGGCGGCGCCTCTACCGATTTCCTGCTGCCCGAACATCTCGACGTGCCGATGGAATATGATGCGGTTGCGAAAGCCGGCAGCCGGATGGGCACCGGCACGATCATCGTGCTCGACGACCAGACCTGCCCGGTGCAAATGGTGCTGAACCTGGAACAGTTCTTTGCCCAGGAGTCGTGCGGTTGGTGCACGCCGTGCCGGGACGGCCTGCCCTGGACGGTTACCCTGCTGAAAGACATCATCGAAGGCCGTGGCCGCCCTGAAGATCTTGACACCTTGTCACGGTTGACACGCATGCTGGGGCCCGGCAATACCTTCTGCGCCCTGGCTCCGGGGGCAATGGAGCCTTTGCAAAGTGCACTGAAATATTTCCGAGCGGATTTTGAGCGTTACATTATCCACGATAATACGCTCCTGGAGACCGGCTGATGGCCCGCATCGAAATCGACGGCAGCACTTACGACGTACAGGAGGGCGACAATCTGCTCGCCGCCTGCCTGTCGTTGGGCCTCGATCTTCCCTATTTTTGCTGGCACCCGGCACTGGGATCGGCCGGCGCCTGCCGACAGTGCGCGGTGGTTCAGTATAAAGATGCGGAAGATCAGCACGGACGCCTGGTAATGGCGTGCATGACGCCGGTCGCCGATCACATGCGCATATCGCTAGCCGCCGAGCAGGCCCGGCAATTCCGCAGCGACAACATCGAACTCCTGATGACCAATCACCCGCACGACTGTCCGGTATGCGAAGAAGGCGGCGAATGCCATCTGCAGGACATGACCGTGATGACCGGCCACACCGCGCGCCGCTACCGGGGTCGCAAGCGTACCCATCACAACCAGAATCTCGGTCCCTTCATTAACCATGAAATGAACCGCTGCATCGCCTGCTACCGCTGCGTCCGTTTCTATAACGACTATGCCGGCGGCAATGACCTCCAGGTACTGGGCATCCATAACAACGTGTACTTCGGCCGCTTCGAGGACGGAGCCTTCGACAGCGAATTCAGCGGCAATCTGGTCGAAGTCTGTCCGACCGGCGTCTTTACCGACAAAACCTTCAGCGCGCATTACACGCGCAAATGGGACTTGCAGACCGCGCCATCGCTCTGCGTGCACTGCGGCCTGGGCTGCAACACCGCGCCGGGCGAACGCTATGGCGAACTGCGGCGGATCGTCAACCGTTACAACGGCGAGGTGAACGGCTATTTTCTTTGCGACCGCGGCCGCTTCGGCTACGGCTTCGTAAACAATGCCCGCCGCGTCCACGCGCCACGGCTTGCAGGTCAAACAGCCCCCACTCCCGACTCTGCGACAACGCATTTTCGAACGCTGCTGAAGCACGCCAAGGGAACCATTGGCATCGGCTCGCCGCGCGCCTCCCTGGAAGCGAATTTCGCGTTGCGGGCGCTGGTCGGCGAGGCGAATTTCTATCTGGGGCTTGACGACAGCGAGCACGCGCTGCTCGACGCGATCCTTCACATCATGGTGAAGGGCGGCGTTCATACTCCTTCCCTGCGCGAAACCGAACAGGCCGATGCGGTATTGATTCTGGGCGAAGACGTTACGAACAGCGCCCCGCGTCTGGCGCTATCGCTGCGCCAGGCAATACGCAACGCGACGTTCGAACGGGCTCGCGAATTGAAAATTCCGCACTGGCTGGATGCCGCCGTCCGGCAACTGCAGGATCAGGCGCGAAGCCCGCTGTTTACCGCCAGCCTCTGCGCCACACGCCTTGATGATGTCGCCGCCTCCACCTTTCACGGCAGCCCGGAAGCGATCGCCCGTTTCGGCTTCGCTATCGCCCATTTCCTGAATCAGGAATCGCCTCTACCCTCTGACCTTGGCGATACGGAACGGACACTGGCTGCCACGATAGCCGTCAAATTAATGCACGCGAAACGGCCGCTGATTGTCTCGGGAACCGGCTGTGCGAACATGGCGGTCATTCAGGCGGCATACAATGTCGCGAAGGCGTTGCCGGCTCAAGACAAAGGCTTGCTTTACACGCTGCCCGAAGCAAACAGCTTGGGCCTGACGTTGGTCGGCGGCAAACGACTGCACGATGCCTTCGCGCGCGTGCACGGAAATTCAGTCGATACCGTGGTGATACTCGAGAACGACCTGTACCGGCGCGCGCCTCAGGAGTCAGTGGATTCGTTCTTGAGTGCAGCCAGTCATGTCGTCGCGCTCGACAGTTTGGATAACGACACGGCCGCAAAAGCCGGTTTGCTGCTGCCAGCTGCAACATTTACCGAATCCGAAGGCACTTTGGTCAACAATGAGGGACGGGCCCAACGTTATTTCCCGGTTTACCCGGCGAAAGGGCCGGTACGATCCAGCTGGCAATGGCTTATCCAGGTAATAGAGAATTGTCAATGGAGTCATTTCGAGGATTTGGCTTCGGCCTGCGCGGCGTCTATTCCTGGACTTGCAGGTTTAGACCGTCTCGCAGCGCAGGCAAATACTCCGAAGATCCCAAGGCAACCTCACCGCTATAGCGGGCGTACCGCGATGCATGCCGACATCAAGGTCATCGAACCCTCCCCCGCCAAGGATAAGGAGACGCCCTTCGCTTTTTCGATGGAAGGCGACACGGTTCATGTTCGACCCTCTTTATTACCGGTGATCTGGGCGCCGGGCTGGAATTCCAATCAGTCGATCAATAAATTCCAGGAACAAATCGGCGGTCCTCTGCGCGGCGGCGATGCCGGCATCCGCTTGCTTGAAGCCTCGGGAATGCTGCCCTGGTTCGAGAAAATTCCATCGGCCTTAAAACGGGAACCCGGGCGCTGGCGGGTCATGCTTTTGCCGAACATTTTCGGCAGCGAAGAGCTTAGCCTGCATGCACAACCGATCGTTGAACGGCTTCCCGACGCCTGCGTTTTAATCAATCCAGAGGATGCCGAAGCCTTGGGCGTCCGTGCCGACGAGGCAGTCGAAATTATCGAACCAGAGGGATTTCTCTTGGTCAGCAGCCCTGTTCGTATCGAGCATTCCTTGTCTCCCGGATTGCTCGGCGTCACGGCCGGCCGGCCGCCATTTCACCGCTTAAAACACGGCGCCCGAGTTGTGCTGAAAAAATCGGAAATCGAACCCTCACCCGAAACGGAGGTTCGTTGATGAACATTCAACTCGGTCAAGCAAGCGATATCGTCGGCATTCTTGCCACAGTGATCTTCGTCGCGGCGATGCTGATCTGGGTGGAACGGCGTTTGCTGGCGATCTGGCAGGATAGACTCGGGCCGAATCGGGTCGGGCCCTTGGGTCTGATGCAGGTGGCCGCAGACATGATCAAGATGTTTTTCAAGGAGGACTGGATTCCACCTTTTGCGGACAAAGGGGTATTTGTGCTCGCGCCGACCATCGTGTTCATCACGATGCTGCTCGGGTTCGCGGTGATCCCCTTCGCGCCCGGCGTTGGCATCATCGACTTCAATTTCGGGCTGCTTTATTTCCTGGCGCTGTCCTCGCTGTCGGTCTACAGCGTCATTCTGGCCGGCTATGCTTCCAACAATAAATATTCGCTGCTCGGCGGCCTGCGCGCGGCCGCACAGACCGTCAGCTACGAAGTCTTCATGGGCATTTCGATCATGGGGGTCGTGATGCTGTCCGGTACATTCAATTTGCGCGGGATCGTCGAGGCCCAGCGCGGCGGCTGGTTTGTCATGCCGCAATTTTTCGGCTTCCTCATATTCCTGATTGCGGTGATCGCCGAAAGCCGCCGCGCCCCTCTCGACCTGCCCGAAGCCGAGCAGGAACTGGTGGCGGGCTTTCATACCGAATATTCCGGCATGAAATTCGGGATGTTTTTCGTCGGCGAGTATGTCGCGATCCTCTTGAGTTCGGCGATCATCGTCACGCTCTTTTTCGGCGGCTGGCTGGGGCCATGGCTGCCGCCTTTGGTCTGGTTTTGTCTGAAAACCGGCATCGGCGTGCTGTTTTTTATTCTGATCCGCGGCGCGCTGCCGCGTCCGCGTTACGATCAACTGATGGCCTTTGGCTGGAAAATCCTCTTGCCTTTAGGACTTTTGAACCTGCTGGCGACCGGCGCGGTGGTGCTGGCCTCGCCGGGTTAACGCATTGAAACCAGGAACAGACAATGCTGAGTCAATTGCGATCATTATGGGAAGTGTTAAAACATACGTTCGTCAAGGCGGATACGGTCGAATACCCGGAGCAGAAACCGGCGCTCGCCCCCCGTTACCGCGGCCGTATCGTATTGACCCGCGACCCGGACGGCGAAGAACGCTGCGTCGCCTGCAACCTCTGCGCTGTCGCCTGTCCGGTCGATTGCATCGCCTTGCAAAAAGCCGAAGACGAGCATGGACGCTGGTATCCCGAATTTTTCCGGATCAATTTTTCCCGCTGCATCATGTGTGGATTTTGCGAGGAAGCCTGCCCTACCTGCGCGATCCAGCTGACCCCGGATTTCGAGATGTGCGAATACGACCGTCAGAACATGGTTTACGAGAAACAGCATCTGTTGATCGACGGCACCGGGAAATATCACGATTACAATTTTTACCGGGTCGCCGGCATGACGGTCTTTGGCAAGGCCAAGGGCCAGGCCGAAAACGAAGCCCCGCCGGTCGATGTGAAAACCCTGCTGCCTTGAAGGAGAGCATGATGTCGTTGATTCTGTTTTATATCACGTCCGCGGTTGCGGTCTTCGCGACGGTGATGATGGTCACCCGGCTTAACGCTGTCCACGGACTGTTGTATCTGATCCTGTCGCTGCTGGCCGTCGGCATGATCTTCTTTCTACTGGGCGCCTATTTTGCCGCCGTGCTGGAAGTGATCATTTACGCGGGCGCGATCATGGTGCTGTTCGTGTTCGTGATCATGATGCTGAATCAAGGGCACAAAACGCTAGCTCAGGAACGCGCCTGGCTTAAACCCGGGATCTGGATAGGCCCGTCGCTGTTGGCCCTGATCCTATTCGCAGAAATGCTTGTGATCATCGCCCATGGCGGCAGCGCCGAAACCGGTCATGTGGTCAGCGCCAGTCAGGTCGGCATGGCATTATACGGGCCCTATCTGATCGCGGTCGAACTGGCCTCGATCCTGCTGCTGGCGGGCCTGGTCGGGGCCTATCATCTCGGCAAACCGATCCTGAAAATGACCAGACCAGGGGGGGAGCCATGAGCGGGGTTCCCGCCGAAATGGGGCTGATGCTGTCCGCTCTGCTGTTTGTGCTCGGCTTGATCGGCGTATTGGCGCGGCGCAATCTGATCATGATCCTGATGTCGCTCGAAGTGATGCTGAATGCGACCGGCCTCGCGTTTATCGTGGCGGGATCAAAATGGGGACAGGCGGACGGACAGGTTCTATTTTTGCTGGTATTGACATTGGCAGCGGCGGAAGTAGGCATCGGCCTCGGCCTGGCGCTGCAGATTTTCCACCGTTTCAAAACATTGGACGCCGATTCGATCAATCAGATGCAAGGCTAGGAGACAACCGTGTTTAACTTGCTGGTCTGGGTACCGATCATTCCGCTGCTGGGATTTCTGCTCCTGGTCTTTTACGGTGGGCGCTTGGCCAAAGGACGGGGCGCCTTGATCGGCGTCGGCAGCGTCGGGATTTCGGCCTTGCTGGTGGCGCTGATCGGTTTCGAATTTTTGCAAGGCTCGATGGCCCCCTATCGTCTGACATTGGCCTCGTGGATCGTGTCCGGCGAATTGTCGATTCCGTTCGGCTTTTATCTCGACGCGTTGTCGGTCACGATGCTGTTCGTCGTGACCGGCGTCGGCTTCCTGATACATCTATACGCGGCCGAATTCATGGAGGAAGACGCCGGTTACGCGCGTTTTTTCGCCTATATGAATCTGTTCGTCGCGGCGATGCTGGTCTTGGTGCTTGCGGACAATCTGATGCTGCTTTACCTGGGTTGGGAAGGCGTGGGCCTCGGCAGCTATTTGCTGATCGGTTTCTGGTATCAGAATCCGGATAACGGCTATGCGGCGCGCAAGGCCTTCGTAATGACCCGCGTCGGCGACACCGCGCTGGCGTTGGGAATGTTCCTGCTGTTTACCGAATTGCATACGCTCGATATCCAATCGCTGCTGGGCCGGGCGCAGAGCCAATGGTCGCCCGGCTCCCTGTTGCCGATCGTCGCGGCGGCGCTGCTTTTAGGCGGCGCGGTCGGCAAATCCGCGCAGCTGCCATTGCAAACCTGGCTGCCGGATGCGATGGCCGGCCCCACGCCGGTCAGCGCGCTGATCCATGCCGCCACGATGGTCACCGCCGGAGTCTATCTGATTGCACGGACGCATGCGTTGTTCGAGTTGGCACCGCCGGTGCAATATACGGTCGCCGGGATCGGCAGCATTACCTTGCTGATGGCAGGCTGTTCGGCTCTGGTACAAACGGACATCAAGCGCATCCTGGCCTATTCGACGATTAGCCAGATCGGTTACATGTTTCTCGCCCTGGGTGTCGGCGCCTGGTCCGCAGCGATTTTTCACCTGTTGACGCACGCCTTCTTCAAGGCATTGCTGTTTCTCGCGGCCGGCGCGGTGATCTTCAGCTTTCACCATGAACACGACATTTTCAGGATGGGCGGTCTGCGCAAAGCGATGCCGCTCGCCTTCTGGAGTTTCATGATCGGCAGCGCGGCGCTAACCGCGCTGCCCTTTACCTCCGGCTATTACAGCAAACACGAAATTTTACTGGCCGCCTACGCAGCCTCCCCGCTCCTTTGGGTTGCCGGCTGCCTGGGCGCGCTGATCACCGGAATCTACAGCTTTCGCCTGGTGTTTGTAGTGTTTTTCGGCAAGCCGGCGCAGGAAATCGACAAGACAATCGGCGGCCGCATGCGTATTCCTCTCCTGCTGCTGAGCGTTCTGGCACTGTGCGGGGGATTGCTGAAAATACCACTGGAGTCGGTATTTCCGGCCTTGAGCGAACAAAATCCGGGGCACAGCGACGCGCTTGTTTCTATCATCACCCTGGCGGCGCCGATTCTCGGCGTGACGATCGCGGTATTGTTCTATCTGGCCGGCACGTATTCGGCAGCCAATTTTGTCAATTTACAGTGGGCCAGGCGGATAAATCGCTTGTTGTTGACCGGCTGGGGCCTCGATGCGACCTACCATTTCGTGCTGATTCGGCCATTTAAAATCCTCGCGGCTCTGAATAAGGACGATGAGGTCGACAAGCTATATCTCGGCATTGCGGGGCTCAGCCTGCAATTGCACCGTGCGGCCAGTGCCACACAAACCGGACGCATCCGTTGGTATGCCTCATCGATGGCATGGGGTGCGGTCGTCGTGCTCGCGATTGGACTGCTGTCGTGATCTTGCCTCTCCTGATCGTTGTTCTTTTTATAGGCGGGCTCGCCGCCTGGATTTCGGAACAATGGGGTCCGGAGGCGCCGCGATGGACAGTCATCGCCACGCTCGCCTTCGAAACATTGCTGGTTGCCCCTCAATTGACGGGCAACGGCGTCGCGTCAATCCCGTTTTCCGGCAGGCCGGCGGCATGGCTGGCCGAATTCGACCTGCCCTGGATCCCCCGCTTCGGCATCGGTTTCCATCTGGCCGTCGACGGCCTGAGCCTGTTGTTGATTGCGCTGACTGTCCTGCTCGGATGGATGGCGGTCAGCTGTTCCTGGACAGAAATCGACAAGCGGACGGGGTTCTTCTACTTCAATCTACTAGCCTGTCTGGCCGGTACTGTCGGGGTGTTTCTGGCGGTCGATCTCTTCCTGTTCTTTTTGTTCTGGGAGGTGATGATCATCCCGATGTATTTTCTGATCAGCATCTGGGGGCATGAAAACCGGACTTACGCGGCGATCAAATTTGTGATCTTCACGCAAGTCAGCAGCCTCCTGATGTTGCTCGCGATCATCGTGCTGGTGCTGGCCAATTATCAGCATAGCGGCGCCTTTACGTTCGATTATTTCGCCTTGCTGAATATCCCTCTCCCCCCCGAGCTCGCCGATTGGCTGATGCTCGGCTTTCTGATCGCCTTTACGGTCAAATTGCCCGCTGTGCCTTTCCATACCTGGCTGCCTGACGCGCATACGCAGGCGCCCACCGGCGGCAGCGTGATACTGGCCGGCGTGCTGCTGAAGACAGGCGCCTACGGGCTGCTGCGTTTCGTGATCCCGTTGTTTCCCGATGCCGCGCACCGTTTTGCCCCGATCGCGATGGCGCTCGGCGCCATCAGCGTGCTATATGCCGCAGCAACTGCATTCGCCCAGTCCGACATCAAACGACTGATCGCCTATACCAGCATCAGTCACATGGGTTTCATCCTGCTCGGAGTTTTTTCCTGGAATATGCTGGCCGTGCAGGGCGCGGTCGTCACGATGATCGCGCACGGACTGAGCGCAGGCGCCCTATTCATGCTCGCGGGTTTTCTGCAACAGCGTCTGCACACGCGCGAATTTGCGAACATGGGGGGGCTGTGGCCAGAAATACCCAAGCTGTCGGGGTTCATGCTGTTCTTTGTGATGGCGACGCTGGGGCTACCGGGACTCGGCAATTTCGTCGGCGAATTTCTGGTGCTGCTGGGAGCCTTCAAGGCGAATGCGATCCTGACCGCGGTGGCCGCCCTCGCGCTGATCCTAGCCCCTGTCTATGCGCTGATCATCGTCCAGAAAGCGTGCCACGGCCCCTGGCAAAAGCGGCCAGCATTGACCGATTGCGGCCTTCGCGAGCTGGCATCGCTGGGTGTGCTGGTATTGGCCTCGGTCTGGCTCGGCCTGCATCCCCAGACCGTATTGGACATTTCCGCGCCGGCGTTGCAGCAAGCGGTTCTAAACCTTAATCCAAGAGAACCCTGATGGACCTTGATTCGCTGATGGTTCTTGCGCCTTTGATAGCGATGACCGTGACCGCGATCGCTATCATGCTAGCGATCGCGATCCGGAGGAATTTCGTCCTGGCCAACGGGATCGCAGGCTTCGGCATCGTACTGTCCCTGCTGTCGATTGGCCCGGCCTGGCATAAATCGTCTCTCCAGGCGATCCCGTTGCTGAACATAGACCATTACGCTCTGTTCTTTTTCGCCTTGTTGTTGTTCGCGGGTCTGGCTGTGCTAAGCCTATGTCATGATTATTTTAAACAGCACGAAGCCGAAAACGAAGAGTTCCCTTTACTGCTGTTAACCGCGCTCTTGGGAGGATCGGTGCTGGCCGCCAGCAGCCATTTCGCGACCTTGTTTTTGGGCCTTGAGATACTCAGCATTTCGCTGTTCACGCTGGTAGGCTATCCGGTTGGCCGTCCTCGTTCCCTAGAGGCCGCAATCAAATACCTGGTCTTGTCCGGCGTATCTTCGGCCTTCCTGCTGATGGGAATCGCATTGCTGTATGCAGAAAGCGGCGAACTTGATTTCACCGGTATTGAAAGCTTCATCGACGCCCAACCCACCCTGAACACCGTGATCCTGAGCGGCGTCATCCTGATCGCGGCAGGGCTCGGTTTCAAGCTATCGTTGGTGCCTTTCCATTTATGGACACCGGATGTCTACGAAGGCGCTCCGGCGCCTGTCACCGCGTTCATCGCGACCGTCTCGAAAGGCGCTGTTTTCGTATTGCTCCTGCGCTTATGGGTGACAACCGGCAGCTACCGCTCCATGCCTTTACAGGCGGTGTTCAGTTTGATCGCGGTGCTGTCCATTTTGGTCGGCAATGCGCTGGCGTTGCTGCAAACGAACATTAAACGCCTGTTGGCCTATTCATCGATCGCGCACATGGGCTATCTGATGGTTGCCTTGATTGCCGGCGGCACTATTGCGAGATCCCAGGCTATCGAATCAGCCGCTTTTTATCTGGTGGCTTATTTCATCACCACGATCGGCGCCTTTGGGGTCGTTTCGGTGCTTTCCACGCCGCAGCAAGAGGCAGGGGATGTCAAAGTCTTGCGTGGACTGTTTTGGCATCGTCCGTGGCTGGCCGGTACGTTTTCGCTGATGCTATTGTCGCTGGCGGGCATTCCACTGACCGCCGGATTTATCGGTAAATTCTATGTTTTCACTAGCGGCGCCGATGGCCGACTGTGGGGCTTGCTGGCAACTGTCATCATCGGCAGCGGGCTTGGGCTTTATTACTACCTCAGACTCATTATCGCGATGTCGATGAATAGGGAAGATGAAAATTCTGAATCCCCCAAAAAATCCTGCGAATGGCTGTCTAACGTAACCCTGGCCGCCTTATGCATTCTGCTGATTTGGTTCGGTATTCTCCCCGGACATCTGATCGACTGCATTCGGTCGATCGCCATGTCGATTAGATAGGCGTTTATCGCTGCCTGATTATGGCTGAATGCATATTGACCGAGATAATTACGGCTGTTAGACTCTGGACTACGCAACAGTCCTTTTCCAATTGCCCGGAGATGCTCATGAGTCTGATAAAAATGATGCCGTTGCAGGCCTTGCTGTGCGCAAGCGCCTTACTGACCGGCTGCGCATCGAATGAGATATACCGGAGCATTTATGAGCCGTGTAGCGTTTCACCAGGCAATGCGTGCGAGCAAAACTCACTGCATCTTTACAATACGGGCCAGGACAATGAATACACGCTGGGCTTTGTTGAGATCGACGATCAGGGCCAGATGCGCGACCGTAAACAGATGCAGGCCCTACTCGATACCCTCTACCAAAAAGCCGCCGAAGAAAGCATTTTATTGAACGTCTTCGTGCACGGCTGGCATCACAACGCCCGCCCCGGCGATCCGAATATCGAAAGTTTCAAGGACAATCTCGCCAAACTCAGCGCGATCGAAAGCCGGCGCAGCAAGGAACTGAAGCGCCCTGCCCGCAAAATTGCCGGCGTCTATGTAGGCTGGCGCGGCGAATCGATCGACGTGCCGCCGTTCAATTATCTGACCTTCTGGGACCGTAAAAGCACCGCGCAGGATGTCGGCTATCTCGGCGTCAGCGAACTCTTGGTCAAGCTGGAGGAAATCGCAAATGTGCGCAATTCGATGATTCCACCGATCAAAAGCCGGCTGGTTGTGATCGGCCACAGCTTCGGCGGCGCGGTCGTATACAGCGCGACCTCGCAAATCCTGGCCAGCCGCTTCGTCGACAGCCAGGAAGGCAAAGGCTTTACTGATACCGCCAAAGGCTTCGGCGATCTGGTCGTGTTGCTGAACCCGGCGTTCGAAGCGCTGCGTTATGCGCCTTTTTACGATCTGGCCCAGTCGCGTTGCAGTTACTTTCCGGAACAAGTGCCGCGTTTGGCGATTTTGACTTCGGAAGCCGACGGCGCCACCGGTACCCTGTTTCCGTTGGGCCGCGTGTTCTCGACTTTTTTCGAAACCCATCACGATATCGAACGCAACGACTGCAAACATCCGCTCGCCCTCGACGAAGGCGAAGCCGACCGCAATACGGTAGGTCATTACCTGCCGTTGATC
>Ga0208509_1000089_pt1 | contig 40133 bp, 39 predicted proteins | sample LakWasMeta7_HOW4_2_FD_183857 | JGI IMG/M metagenome (GOLD analysis project Ga0208509, IMG submission 183857) | Freshwater sediment methanotrophic microbial communities from Lake Washington under simulated oxygen tension - Sediment Metagenome... | ecosystem: Environmental > Aquatic > Freshwater >...
GATCAACCAGCACTGCGCGTGGGCCGCCCATCGGCACACTAAAACAACCCGTTCAGTTGCATCCCTCCAGGCTCTTCCTCGTTGGAAATACGCCTGTCTCCAGGCTCATCCGCCATTGGACAGCTCTGTTGCGCATATTTATAACCCTCGGGGTAGCCTTTGCAGCTTTGCTGGAGTGGGCATGCCCGATACCCGAAGGATCAATATGCGCAAGATACGGGACGTTCTGCGTCTCAAACTTGAAGCCCACCTCTCCCACGAGCGAACCGCCGCCGCCCTGAACATCTCCAAAGGCGTCGTCACCAAGTACATCGCGCTGGCCACAGCAGCAGGTCTGGACTGGAATCAAGTCCAGCTGCTCGACGACACAGCCCTGCACAACCGTCTGTTGGGCGCCCCCCAACGCGCCAGCGGTTTCGTGCAGCCCGACTATGGCCGCATTCATCAGGAATTGCGCCGCAAGGGCATGACGCTGATGCTGTTGTGGGAGGAACATGGCGCCCAGCATCCAGGTCAGACCACCCACCGCTACTCCCAGTTCTGCGAGAACTACCGCCGCTATGCCAAGACCCTCAAACGCTCCATGCGCCAGATCCACCGCGCCGGTGAGAAGTTGTTCATTGATTACGCCGGACCGACAGTAGAACTGCTTGACGGCACTCACGCCCACATCTTTGTAGCGGCCCTGGGTGCGTCAAGCTACACCTATGCCTGTGCCACACCACGTGAGACCATGGCCGATTGGCTGGGTGCTACGGCCCAGGCTCTGCGTTTCATGGGTGGCGTGCCCCAGCTCATCGTGCCCGACAACCCCAAGGCGCTGATTGCCAATGCCGACCGGTATGAACCCAGGGCCAATGAAACGGTGCACGACTTTGCGCGGCACTACGGTACATCGTTCCTGCCAGCGCGTCCCTACCACCCGCAGGACAAAGGCAAGGTCGAATCCGCCGTGCAGGTGGTGGAGCGCTGGATACTGATGCGACTGCGCCACCAGAAGTTTGCAACCGTGGACGATGTCAACGAGGCCATTGCTCCTTTGTTGGAGCAACTCAATGCCAAGGCGTTTCAGAAGCTGCCGGGCAGCCGCGCCAGTGCGTTTGCCCAACTGGATGCGCCGGCATTGCAACCCTTGCCGGCGCAAACCTGGGAGCTGGCCGTTTACAAGACCGTGCGGGTACACATTGACCAGCACATTGAGTTTGAGGGGCACCGCTACAGCGTGCCGCAATCGCTGGTCGGGCAAGTCCTGGAGGCCCGCGTCACGGCCCGCGCGGTAGAGCTGCTACACCGGGGCCAGCGTGTGGCGTCCCACCTGCGCTGTGCGCACAAAGGTGGATTTACCACCGTGCCCGAGCACCTGTCTGCGGCGCACCGTGCCCATATGCAGTGGACGCCAGAGCGGCTGATCCACTGGGGCAACAGCATTGGCGTGGCCACCGGCGCGTTAGTGACACGCCTGCTGGAAACCCGCAAACACCCCGAACACGGTTACCGAGCCTGTCTGGGTTTGCTGGCATTGGCAAAGCGGTTTACCCGGCCACGCCTGGAAGCAGCTTGCGTAGTGGCGCTGGAACTGGGCACCACCAACAGCACCCATGTGCGCGACATCCTGGTCAATGGGCGGGATCAGGTGCAGCCCATCACACCTGAATGGACCAGTCCACAGCATGCGCATGTGCGCGGGCCTGACTACTACCAATAAAAACAGCAACAAGCAACAACGGGATATTCATGATGATGAACACAACGATTGAACAACTGCGCGGTCTGCGCCTGGCCGGTATGGCTTGCGGATTGGAGGAGCAACTCACCCAGGCTGGAATGACGGCCATCAGCTTTGAGGAGCGGTTTGCGCTGCTGGTGGACCGCGAAGTCCACTGGCGCAATGACAAGCGCCAAACCCGCCTACTCAAGGATGCCCGGCTGAAGTACAGCCAAGCCAGCATTGAGGATCTGGACACCCGCGCCGGGCGTGGTGTGGATCGCAAAGCGGTGATGAGTCTGGCACTGGGAGACTGGATTGACAGTGGCCACAGTGTGTTGATTACCGGCCCCACTGGGGCGGGCAAGTCCTGGTTGGCCTGCGCATTGGCGCAGTACGCCTGCCGCCGGGGACATTCGGCGTATTACCAAAGGGTCCCCCGCTTGGCAGAAGAACTGCGTATTCGCCATGGCAATGGGACGTTTGGCAAATGGCTGCTTCAGCTGGCCAGGACGGATGTGCTGTTGTTGGACGATTGGGGCATGGCCGGTATTGATGCGCAGACCCGCGCAGACTTACTGGAGATCATTGACGACCGTGCAGCCAACAAGGCCACCATCATCACCAGCCAGTTGCCCATTGAGCATTGGCATGCTTGGGTGGGCGACGCCACCATTGCAGACGCCATTCTGGACCGGGTGATGCAAAAGAATCACCGTTTCACCCTGACGGGCGAGTCTCTTCGTCAGAAGCCCAAATCAAGCAAGAAGGAGGTCAATCCAGACCCATCGTGACCGACACCCCTACAATTTAGATGCGCAACACCGCACGCCGCGGCGCCGGTCACGATCGACCGGAATCAGCGGTCACGATCACCGGAATACGCACCAGCGTCTTACCAGACTCAGATGCGGGCTGGAGAGCAATGATCCGGATTCAATTTTGGCGACCGATGCCCAGGTCCTGGCATCAACAAAGCCGGAACATGCACTTATCCATATTGGAGGACTCGCCGCCCAACTTTTGCCTGCCGCGGCGCAAGCGCGGGCACTTCTGCCACTGGACGTAAAACTGTCGCTGCTCTACTTCGATGGCCATTGGTCTGGCGCGATGGAACATCAGCGTCAGTTGTTTGCCGATGTCGGTGATGGAGAAATCGACCACGCGCTCGTCAGCATCAAAAATACCTGGGCCCGGCTTTCCGGCCTGGCCGTAGTCTGCACCAGAGGAGCAACCGACGCTCGCATTCGGTTGCTGGCGAGTGAGATCAGCCAGAATTATGGAAAGCCAGCTTCGATGCAACTCCTGTCACAGGCTGTCGATGCATGTTGGTGTGAAGCTGTTTCCAAAATGGTCGTCACGACCGTATCTCAGATTGCCCAGTGGACTGGTAACGAAGCCTATCTATTCTCCGATTTCATTGATATGGTGACCAAACACATCGGTCCCAGCGATCAACATGAAATTGAAATGGCGCTTGCTGACGTAAAGACTTCATTCTCAAAGGATACGCTTGAAACCTGGCTTGAGAAGGCCTTGGGACGGCGCATTGGATTGGCTAGGTTGGAGGCCAAAGGACATTGACAATCTCGGCGTAGGAGATGATTGCTGCTTGTCCAGTTTTTCTACTGGGCCGCGACTTTTTCAAGTGGCTCTATGACTTCGGCAATGACTCTGCGTCCCGTTGCAGCGAATGCCGCCTGGTTGACTTCCATGGAGGCCAGTAAGCCAATGTTGCAAATGGCCAACGCCTGATCGAGATCCGCCGGACTTTGCAGAAGTATCCGAATGCCGTTGCCTGCCCGATGGGCAAGTGCCTGCGCTTGACCGGGGAACTTGGCGTTCAGTGCCGCCCACATGCGCGGCGCCCATTCGTCAAAATCGTTGCTCGCGTTCTTGCGGTCACGCTCGACGGCCAGGTAAGCCATAGCCAGAACACGGCCGAGGTCTTTGTTGGATCGCTTCCATGGTGTGCCGGACATGAGCTCTACCCCAACGCGCTCATGGTGGAGCATGTTGGCCAACGCCATCATTTCCGGACGGGCAATCCGAATACCGAAGGGTGTTGACTGCGGCTCCCATTCAGCGAGTGCCAGGAAACCAAAGCTACAGATGGAGAAATAGCCCGCACTGGTTTTGACCGCGTGGTACTGTTTCATCGGTACGTCCGGCCGGTAGGTATCCGGCGCTCCCAGCAGTTCGATGAACCATTCGCTACCGGTTGGTGGCTGCAGCCGCACCATGGGGAGCTTGTCTGCTGGAACGTCAGGGCCGCCCGGGGCGCTCCACTCGGTTCCCTTGCGTTGGGACCACTTTGCCTGCAGTAGCTGCTCAGTCACTTGGACGGCAGACGCAACCGCTTTGGCGTGCGGGGAGAACATGCAATCTATATCTTTGGTACGGATGCTCTTCGAACCGTCGCCGGAGAAGAAGTGGTAGCCCGCGGCAAGGCTGCCGATGATGATGACGTCCTGTCGGCAGTGGGGCGGCAGTGCTTGCGCAACTTGCGCAAGCACTGCATTGGGGGATATCGGGATCGAAAGCGTCATGGATGAATCCTTGCCTTTTCATGCATTCGTCTACGACCGAAATCCGTCACCATTTCCATGGCTTCGCGCGCCAAGCCCAATTCGAACAAATCTGCCAGACACTCGATCTCTGGGGCCCATGTGCCGTCGCTGGCTTCCACGATGAAACGCACGGGTCCCGGCACCAAGTGGACTACCAGTACCGCCTTGGCCTGAGGGTCTGTTGTTTGTTCCAGCGCGGCATCGATTTTGCGCACGAACTCCGTACTCTCCCCGTACACGGTGACGTCTAGGCGAGGACTGGCAGTGATATCCAGATCAGGGAAATAGTGTTTGGCGCCGATGACGCCCCCGACTGCCACATTCTTAGAAATACCTTGTTCTTGGAGCTTGAATAGCCGCATCGCCATGGCCTCCGGGGTACGTGATTGACCTGTCGGGTCCATGAAACGCAGTACCTTGCGGTTTTCACCATGCGCTTTGATCATATTGAGCCAAGCATCGTTTGTCAGATACTTCAGCCCAACCCGCCTGTCGGACTGGTGCTCAATAAACCCTTTGTCGCTGAGATGCTTTACCGCAGTGGAGACGGTAGGGTAACTGGCGCCGCAAAGATGCTGGAGGGCCTTGAACGATTGGTGGCCTTCGCCACGTAGCCACAATTGGGCCAACATTGATGAGACGCTCTGTTGGTTTGAGCGAGCAGGTGATATCGACGCTGTTTCGGTCGCAACAAACTCCCTCAGCCACTGAAGAAACTCCAAGGTGTTGTCATATGGGGACCCCATTAGGCGCCCATCACCATCCATGGTCGCTATGTGGATGCGGCTGGCCAGGTCTGGTCTCACCACCTCACGGAATTGTTCGACCTCTTTCAAGAGTCGGGGCAGTGACAGCTTTGACTTCGTCACTATGCACAAAGCGGTTGTCGTCAACACTTGGTCATTTAAGACGTAAGCGAGGCTTACCAGGGTGTCACGTATGTCCCGGGCATTGCTCGAGCGTTTTATGTCGACGAGCACACGTCCCTGTGGCCCGTCCCACTGTCCGTCGACCTCGTATTTTTTTGACGAAGTATGGTTGTTTAGGTAGCTACTCATAATGAGGTAGCTACTTTAATGCAAAAGTAGCTACTAAACAAGTGTCCCACAGCTGATGTGTTTCAAGTCTTGTGGTTTTGATGCTTCAGGTTCAAGTTGCAATGGCCGCTGGACTGGGCAGGCGGCCTGTGACGAGCACAACGCCTCTTTTGAACACGCCAACACGGTGTACAGCCGGGCTGCAGTCGGTCTCTACCCGGTGTGCACACCTGCAAGAACAACCCCGACGCTCCCATTGCACCCAGCCGGTCTCTAGCCGGTGTGCAGCCGTGCTGTAGCCGGCCTCTACCCGGTGTACACATCGGCAAGATCGTCCATAGCCGCCTGCCGGTCTCTACCCGGCGTGCAGCCGGTGTGTAGCCCGGGTGCACACCGGCACCAGATTTCTGTTTGTTCTCCAGCCCAGTCTCAAATATGGAAATGCCCCGATAGCGGGTTGGCCCAAAGCGTCTATGGCATCACTTCCAACTATCAGACTGGAGCAAGCCAAAAGCGCAGAAATCCATCCTCGAAAAAACTGAATTCCTATAGAGAGGTAACTTTTTAATGAGCATCCATGCGGGCTAGCGCCCGGTTTTCACTGTTAGAACTCATTATGGGCAGTTTTGAATTTCATTGACAACAATAAAAAACACAACTACATTGAAGGTTCCTTTAGACCCATTTTTTTTTGGGCGGACGCACTTGAAAGACAGTGCCCGAGTGTCACCCGGGTTTCTCGATGGTGATCGCGCCGGTAACCTGCGCACCTAATCACTTTCTCACGCGGACTCAGCGAGTACCCGAGAAAGACCCAGTCGAATTCGGTATGGCCATTGCGTCTACCTTTTTGGCTTCATCGTGAGGAGACCTAGCTCCTCGAACCCGTCGCGTTGCAACCGGTGACACATGGCAAGCGCCTTTGCGCCTCCTTGCATTCCCTGTTACGCGGTTCCTCGCAACGCCGTTGCCCAACCCGATAACCTGATTTCGCAATCACTGAATTCCTTTGCAACTCCTTTGTGGGCTGCTCTGGATGATGGCGGTCGATCGAAATAGGTCTACGTGTAGTTTTCGCAGGTACGTCCACCACAGGTGACGGCTGCATTACGGGCAGAAATCCGCCGGACACCTGGTAGCAGGGTGTTGTTCAGGGCGTGTGGAATAAATCTTGAAATCGGACTTCCCCTCGGGTGCGTCAAGGGCTTCCACCTCGAAAGAGGTGCGCCAATGGGATCGTCGACAGAAATGCGGCCTCCAATTTGTTTAAGAAAACTAAAGAAACTGCTTACCCCTGACTAGGAAACAAATTTCTACAACCTTTTGGAGAACGTATGTCGATTCCCTTAGTGCTCTGTGTGCCAGAAAAAATGCCGTATTTGGCAGGCCTAGCTGCGCCTCAACAATATCAAGTGCTTTTGAAGGTTCACGGAATGCAGCCGCATGGCGGCGATTCCCGTCATGGCCCTTCTTTGCTGAAGGAAAGGCTGATCACGGTCGAAGGCTTCAAGCAGACCATCGTGGATATTCATGGGCACCTGGTGGGCCTACTGGATCTGACGGCTGATGACTTTGCGGACGTCAGAAAGCGAAGGTCGCGGCGTGGCTGTTCGATCTTCTGATTTCTGACTACGTTTCACCCTACCCATACACGGAAGGAAGCCAGGCATGAAAACCATTCACGATACGTCGGCCGGGCGAGGGGCCAATCGATATGGAGTTCCTTTCCGAAGCCTCGATGTCGTTCGCCAGGCAAAGGTGCTCCTTGAATTGTGTGGCAGTAGCCATCTTCACAAGGAAAAGGGTGTGGGCAACGAAACCAGAAAGGCGCGAACCTACGTGGTCATGCAATTTATTGATGACCTGCGGGGTTTGGGATTCAAGATCAAGAATCTCGAAAATCTCGACCAGCGTCACGTGAAAGCCGTAATTGCTAAGTGGAAGGCAGCGAAACTTTCTCCCAGTACGATCATGAATCGGTTCTCGCACTTGCGTTGGTTAACTACTGCTCTTGGCAAGCGCGGTTTTTTGAAACAACCCTCCGAATATGGGCTGGAACCGCTGGACACCGCTCGCACCTGTGTTGCGACTGAGGACAAGTCTTGGGAGGGGAAGGACTTCGTTCCAGACGAGTTGATCAGCAAGGCCACCGAATTGGATCCTTGGGTCGGCATCAAACTTGAATTGATGGGGGCATTTGGTTTGCGCTTGCAAGAGTCCATTCTGATGCGACCTCGGGTTTCAGACATTGGCGATAGCCTGGTGTTAGAGGAGGGAACAAAAGGCGGGCGGCCGCGGGTGGTTCCGATATCACGTGAAGAACAACGTGAAGTTCTGAACCGGGCAAAAAAGATGTCGCTCAAAGCGACCAAGGGCGCCATGATCTCTCCGGATCGCACACCTGCCCAGGAGCGCTCGCGGCTCTACTACATCTGCCGTAAGCTGGGAATTACCAGGAGTCATCTGGGTGTGACTCCCCACGGCCAACGACACGGCAATGCAAATGGCCTGTACCAAGAACTCACTGGTGAGGCGTCGCCAGTCCGTGGAGGGCCGATTCTTCCAAATAATCCAGCCAGCATTGAAGCCAAGCAGGCCGTCTCGAATGCCCGGGGGCACCGGCGCATCCAAATTACTGCGGCCTATACTGGAAAAACCAAAATGGGGCGCCCATCAGGTCCAAACACAGCTGCCACATAGGCATTCGAAAGAAATGTCGCTCTATAAAGAGCCGAATATTTGGCGGTGGAACACCGATCCAGCGGACAAATCATAAACAACATCCTTCATGCGACGAACTGAATGGTGTGTTCACTGGTTACACGGACCCCCCAACCCTACGATCGATATCAACATGACCATCAAAACAGACCAGTTTCAAGACCTGCTCAAGGCACGTGGGCACACGCCCTTCCATGCCACCAAGAAGAAACAGGGCTACAAACTCAGACGGGATGTAACGGTCTATCTAAATTTGGCATCAGCTTCTGGCGTAACTGCACTCATTGTTCGCCCGGACTCGGGTATAGAAGCTCTGCTGGATAAGGTCACAGAAATGCAAATTGGCAGCGGCTATTACCACTCGAGCAAGCTGACGGATTTTCCGAAACGGATGCATCGTGGAAAGAATCCAATTTCCTATGGGGTGGGCCTGACCTTTCTTTCTGAAGCTTCGGCTCAGGCATGCCTGAATTTTCTGGAAGGCCCCAAGACGTAGATGGTCGAGTGGAGCTAGTCGCGAAATTGGCTTAGCAGGAATAGCTGGAGGAACGCATGGTTGGTAACGCAGGCAGCTTCGAAAGCCGTGGCCACCATAAATTGGTGTCACTTCTTGATCATGGCTTGGCGCGTGCCCTGGCATGCGCCAGCGTAGGAACCCCTTCCTGCATTCGCTGTTCGTCGGTGACTGCGGTTTCGTCGACCGTGTAAAGCGTCACCAAACCTGTGGCCTCGTCAGTCGAATATTGTGTGCCGTACCACTGTGGCCTCTGCAACCGCAACATATAGCGATCCCACGCGGCTGCGGCAAGCCAGCGCGCAGAACTGTTGTCTGGATTCATGGTTGCTGAAACGACCGCCAGACTGTGAGCCAGTTTTGCATCGTCTGGCGTTTCACCATGCTGAAGGATCAGAGCCGCTGAATAGAAATCGTTAGATGAACGCACGCTTCCTTCGCGCAATAGGACAAGTACCCTTTGCCTTCGAACATGGTCGTTCTTTCTGACAACAGACCAGTCAATTGGATCAGCGCCTTTGCGCCTGTCCCCCTGGTCGTGCAGTTGAAGATCACCCAATTCCTGGTTCGATTCGATTATCTGTGCCGCCGCCAATTGCATACTGGCATAGAGAATCATTAGGGCCGTCGCGATTCGCATTTGTGCTTCCTGAATTGTGCCTACAAGGGGGTAAACGATTGAACTGCTGGTGACTATATCCGCGGGGGCCATGACTGCAGGCGATGAAGCCTTGGCACGTCACAAGTGGCCTCTTCTAGACTTCCAGCAGACGGGCGCTCTCCTGTCAATCAATTTTGCGGAGCTGCTTCTGTCGCCTGAACGGTGGCGATGATGGGCTTGGCTGCGGCGGCATCCGGCGGGGTTGCAGAACTATTCTCTGAAACGCCTGCAATTACGACGCCCTCTGCCTCCTTGCCTGTCCAATCCGGTGCGGTGTCAAGCAGCTTGCGGACATCGGGCACTTTGTGCACGGTGAAAGCCAGCTGTGCTGCAAGCCCATAAGTGCCGGACGGTCCCGGTGTCAATGCCCAATTGGCGATGCCCAATGGTCGGCGAAAGGCCACCACTTCCTTGCCGGAACGCAAATCAAACACCCAGATCTCTGAAGCCCCGCGCTGGTACGAGATAGCCATCGGGCCCTCAGGCGTGTCCATCCAGACGACGCGCCAGTAGTAATGCCAGGAATTGGGGTTACCGTCGGTGCCCCACAAGCTCTCGAACGACTCGGCTCGGTTGCAAACATTGACGACAGCATTTTGCTTTCGGCACTCGCTCATCTTAGTAACGTTCTTGCCGACCATGTCAATGGCCAGTTTCACAATCTTGCCGGTATCCAGGTTGAGTAACGCGTAGTCATCGGCTACTTCGGTCCCCGTAAGCCGCTTAAAGCCCTGAAAGATCGAACCTACTGACCCTTCTGCTGGTCTTGCGTCCGCACTCTTCTCCACCAGCATATAGCGCGTCCCGGAAATGTCGCCACGCTGCAATGGGACTGGATTCCAGCCCTTGGGCAAGGCAAAGGAGCGAACGGCTCTCCCCGGAACGAATTCAAAGGCAGCATCCTCGCGCATCACGACCAATCCCAGGGGGGACAGCGCGTACATGTCACCTTGGCTGCTTTGACCATCGACCGCACGCACCGACCATGTTCCCGATCGTCCTGAGACAGCTGCGATCGGAAAAGCAGGTTCCTGGGTACCGCGCCCTCGCTTGACCAGACGTCTACCGTCGTTCCTTTCGACGAGGTAGGTGTAGTCTCCCGTCGAAGGGTTCACTGAATAGCGAAAGATCTTCCCTTCAGGATCGATGACACGAACGCCATTGAGTTCAAAGCCATCACGTCGGGGCTGAACCTGTACGGGTTCGGAAGCCGGCAATTGGCCCACGCGCGCCGCCAACGCCTCGGTTGTGAATGCGGGCGGCTGGTCGGCTGCAACTGCAGGCATCTGGGGACGAAGTACAGGGTTTCCCTGTCCGTTGAACGCCCCCTGGAACATCTGAACTTGCACCATCACCTGACGGTGCTGCAAGCGCATCTTGGCTTCCTGATCCGCCGTCAGCGTCAATCCTCTCTTTGTAAAGTCAGCGCGCGTTTGCTCGACCAAGGCGTCGATATCTTGCAAATTCTGGTTTTGCGCGAACAATATTCCGGAGTTGCAGGCGATCAGTATGGAAACCAGGAATGCTTTAGCAAAGTGAAATTTCATTAGATCTTTCGAGTGTGATTGTTGCACTTCAATTCCCTGCGAATGAAGATAAATGAATCCTATAGGTTGTAGCTCTTTAGGATTCTACGTGAGGCAATTGGGGCCTACGCCTCAACATGAAACAGCCCACCTCTTCCTTTGCAAAAGCGCTGCGTATTGCCCGCCACGCGCGCGGCATACCGCAGGAGGAGTTCGACACGATTTCGAGTCGGACCTACATCAGCGCGCTGGAGAGGGGCATTAAACAGCCAACGATCACCAAGGTGGATGCGCTCGCCGCTGTATTGGGTTTACATCCGCTGGCACTGTTGGCGCTCAGCTACTACGCTGACAAGCACTCCACAGTGGAGATGCGCCGCCTGCTCGACCTGGTGCAGGCACAGGTTGAGGAAATCATGCAGGCCGGTGAACCGGTACCCGTAAAGACCACTCCCGTGAAAACCCGCAAGCGCTAGTCGGAAACACGCCCCCGCGCCAGTGCAGACCAATGAAACAAAAATTGGAGCGCTGTTCTCAGTCACCGCCAAAGTTGTGGCAGCCGCCAAAAGAGAAACCTCTGCGACGGATACGCCCTCACCTTAGAACTTCAGAAGCGAACCCAGCAGTATCAAAATGACCGCGCCACCTGCTATCCATTGAATTGCAGCGGCTAGGGATTCCTGCTCTGTCGGCGCAAACACTCGGTACGTTGCCGCGCAATGCGGGCAGATGGATCTCTTCGGTACCGGCGTCCAGTATTTGTTGGCGCCCAGCGGGGGGCCCGTAATGACGCGCGGCACCATCAACCGGTTGCAGGCCGGGCACGTAACACGACCGTCACTCCGTCCAGAATCGGCGCCTGGTGCGCTCAACGCGGAGCCGGTCAGCACGACCTGCGTCGCGCGTGCACCCTTGTTGTTCGCAGCTGGAACGAACGACACGCCCTCCCCTGAACGAGGCAGATGGGCACCTCGGACGTCACGCGCGTGGAAGTAGTATTCAAGGCCGGCGTCATCGACGATGAAACCAAAGCCTTTGTCGGCTGAAAACCATTTGACGTTCCCTCTCATGGTTTCACCCGACCTTGCTGCCAAGCGTTCTCAGTCAAGTTCGAGCTCTGCGACGTAACGCAAGCCTCTGCAACGAGGTCAACACAATTCGAGCATTCCAGACGGCCACGTTTGACACAGCAGAGAGAAGCACAACAGTCGTTCATCGCAATGACAACGAAGGGGCGACGAAGAACCAACACATCCAACTGATACATCAGTTGCGGGCTCATCGCATGGCTCCCGTCATCCAATCCAACCCATGCTGGCGTGCCACCCGTTGGTAGTCGTAATGATCCACCTGGCGCACGACCACCACATCACGATCCGGAATAGTCATTCGAATGGCGTAGTCCAGTGCGGCGCGGAACCCATCCAGTGACTCCGCACCCATCAGCTTCCATCTGTGCTCTACAGCCATGGTGTGGCTGGTAATCATGAGCTTTATCTGGAACTCAATTTCTTCGTGAACGTAGTAAAACTTGACCCCTGTCACACCCTGGTTAAAGTTGGCCAGCAGAGAATGCAGCCGGTGGCCACGAATCGCTTGCTCACCCTCCAGCACACCACGATTTCGGTACCAGATGCCGTGGCTGCGGCCATCTGCCTTGATCTGCTTGTTCGAGAATACTGATCTGCATTGGGTCAGTGCCCAAATCGCGTTGTAGGTCATGCCGGCAATGCGACGCTGCGCGGACTCTTCATCGAAAACCAGGGGCGCATCCACATCGGTGACTTGAACGCCAAGAAAGTAGTACATCTGCCAGCTGGGCTCTGGGTCGCCACGCACAATGCAAGGCTTCAGTCCTTCAATTGGATGTTTGACACCTGCTGCCAATTTGTCCAAATGCCGGTAGACACGTTGCGCACCGGAATAGAAGAGATGTCTGTCGTACAACCGGCTGTCAAAGACAATGGCATCTGAGCCAGTTGCGGTCCTGATCATGTTGGCCAGGGTTTTTAAGTTTTCTGCGTCGCCCTCGGCCAGCGCCATGGGCGCGCCAATTGGTGCACCCAGGCGAAAGGCGACCGGTGCCACGATCGCAGACAATGCCCGGTCCTGTTCGTAGAAATGCTCCGAGCAATGCATAACGATGTCCGTGAGTCGTTGACATGCTGCTTCTTCGGTGCACAGCTCACCAAGCGCCGCGGACACGACTGCGAGTTGCCCATGGTTGATCAGGTCGCCGGAAACTTGATTGCGTATCGATTGATAAAGATCGTTATCCGTCCCGTTGCTCGCCTGAAGACGGCGCACCTTGTCTGACAGCGAACACACCTGCCGCTCAAAAATGCTTTCTATACTCATCGAAACTCCACGTCGTGATGGTGGCAAATCGCCAATCACAAGAGTGCGCCTTTGAAACGGTCATCTAAGCGGGAAGAGCCGTACACCGCATAAAAGTTTTGGGTTCAAGTGAACCGCCAGTATCTTGCCCGCGAATATTTGAGCAAAGTCGATGCAACTTCTCGAGATTTGAATTGCCGTGGCTATCCGGTGAGGCAGTTGGCTGTGGGCTTGTAGTGAAAGGCAGCCTCGTCGAGGCATTGCGCAAACGACTTGAAGTTGGTGAACGACTATTGGTGACGCCGCTGTACCAATAGTTGGTAACAATGCACTGGACGATATTTCATACTTTGAAGACAAAAAATGATGCCTGTGCTTGACAACGAAGAAAGAGCGCTCCTCTTGGATCTATTTGAATTCCAGGATTGGCAGCTAGATGTAGATTCTCCAAGGTTTCGTTTGCGCAATGAGCGACACATCGAACAAATCGAGGCGTTGATCGCTTTTGGTTACATACGCGAACACGCAGGACGGTATAGCTTGAGTTTGGTCGCGCTAGATGAAATCCAGTCATCGGAGGTAGATGACCTCTTGTGCGCCTGCGACGCTTTGTGGAGTCGGCTACAAATGCACTACAGAGAAAATCTCCATGCCCAGGTGCCATTGACGCAACTGGCATCAGGATCAAATCTAAGCGTTGATGTCGCACGCAAAGCCATGATCTACATGATCCAGTTTCCGTGGTACGCGGGGTATTCGCCCACTTTTCCTTTCCCCGAAGATGCAACGATTGGCCCGGATGAAAGGGTCATCCGGTATGAGACCTTTCGGGATGCGGTCGCTGAACTTCGAAGATGGACTTTGGATTCTCAGAACCTCTATATGGACTACGGATTGGAATCAACGAAAGATAACAACAGCACAATGCTGCCCGATGAAACCGGATCCAAGTGGTACGGAAGTCTTGAAGCACCGTTGCCCACTATTCTTCAAGAAATTTATGGCGCTCGGGCTTCGGGATACCGCACTCTCGCTGCAATGGGCGTGCGCGCTATCGTTGACCTGGTTTGCACCAAAATCGTTGGTGACAAAGGCGGATTCAAACAAAAGATCGATGAGATTAGGCGTCTAGAACACCTCAGCGCCAAAGAGTGCGCAGCAGTCGAAACAGTCTTTGATGCGGGCAGTGCATCTGCACACCGCGGCTACCTGATTGATGAAGAGAACCTGGATAACCTGATCGAAATAATGGACCACTTGTTGCGAAGCGTATTTAGGCTTGAACAAGCTGCAATAGATATCAAGGCTAGCACGCCCCAGAGATTGCGCAGAGAAAAGTAGGCCTGTCGGTACACTACTGGTAGTGTCTTGCACACTCAACAGACCCCATATATAGTGTGTTCAGCAACAGAATGCAATCGGGTTTCTAGCTTTCGCTGACCACCTTGCCTTTTTTCTTTCAGTGGACCTGCGGCTTTTTGCCAATCTGTTGCTACAGATGGCCGCGCACAAGACCCGCATCATTGATGCACAGCAAAGAAAGAATTCTTGCTTTGCTACCATCCAATGCTGGAACCCAATTCAGGAGCAAGTGATGACAAGAAGATGAGACGCCTCCGGAGTAACAACCTGCCCTACCGGAGCGGAAAAGGAAAGGCCCTTGATTCGATGCATCCCTGAGAAAGATAGCGAATCAAGGGCCGTGGCAGGCCACTACAAGAGCGGCTGATCCCCGCTAACCACACTATTGGCACTGCCAAATGTTGAAGGCGACCAACGGCGTTGAAGCGCCGTTGGATTTCTGGAAATCAATACAGGGCGAACCGCTGTACCAAGAATCCATTCCTTATTCAGGAGTTTCCATTCTAGACCGAAGAATGGGGCATGGACGGCGGGAAACCCTAATGCCCATTGGGCAGAAGACCTTTACCATGCCAAATCAAAAAATCGGGCGTAACGCGTCCACTGGCCTTTTCACTACCGTGAAGCAAGCGCAACAGCGCCCTGCGACACATGTTGTGGAGACCATCAAACGGGCTCCACCGCCACCTCCATCAAAACCCAAGAAGTAAAGGGTGATCACAGCGGGCCACACATCAGTGCGGCCCGTTTCATCGGGCACAACGTCACAGTTGCGGGTGTTCAGACGTTTTCGCAAAGTGCCGGCCTCGAGCTGGCATGCGCCGAGGTTAAAGGTAAGGTCAATAAGAGCGGCCGGATACTGCGGGGTTTCCCAGCTGGGCGGGCGGCTTGAGCACTACTGGCAGGTACAGCGCTCCCACCATCCACCGCGGCAGCCTATCCGCCCGCTCGCGCGTGATCGCCGGATCGGTGATCTGCACACAGGCACCGCCTTCATAGTACGAAACGCTGTTGCCAATGGAAACGCCGGCGAGGCGCAGGTAAAGGTGCCTACTTGGCCCTTGGTGTTCCCAGCTTGTATTCTCCCACGCCACCTGCAATGAGGTGACCCGTGTCGATCAACTTCGTAATTGATGCACCAATCGAGCCCTTGGGCAACCCGATCTCCACGCCGACGGCCGAGAGATTGATTCTCACAAAGTGATCGGGATTCAAGATTTCCAACAGACGGGCCAGTACTTTGGCCGAATTGCCACTCAGTGTCTTCTCATGCGCAGCCGGTTTTGCTTTAGCTTTCGTCTTGATCTTCTTGGGCAGCTTCTTGATGACGGCGTCGGTTGCTTCAATTTCTTGCACCATCGCCAGGTCACTATTCGCCTTCGCCTGCGGGGCGGTCAATGAAAACATCGGCAACACGGCAGGAATCGCTGCAGGAGTTAAATCAGATGCTGCGCTGTAGATTTTCTGAAACTCGGCTTCTACCTGGGCGACGGCACGCGATAAACGCGCAACCGTCTTCCAGTCCTCAAACAGGCTGTCGTTTCCCATATTGAATGGGTTCTCTGCCATGGCCAGTTTGACCTGGTCGGCGTAGCTCTGTACGGCTTCTTTCAAGGCTGCGTCGGCTGCATAAACAGCGGCACCAGCGGCTTGAATTGCGGCAAGAGTTTGGGTGGGCAGTGGCATGAGTCAATCCTTTTTATAGTGAGCCGTGCCGCAAGGCCGGGTCGGTTCCAACGAGAAGAAATCTGCGAGAGTTTGGGGGACTGGTCAAAATCCATCCCCTGTATGGATCGGTACCGATGCCCGCGGTCTATGCCAGGAGTGCAATTGCGTGGAGGCCGATCAGAACCTTCTATTTTATCGATTACCGCATTTCCCTGCAGGGGGATGGCGCACTGACAGAGAATGTTCCTGCTTGGGAGGCGACCGGTCCTTGTATATTATTTCCACAGTCTTCAATCGGCTCGGCAGTCATGCAGAATCCTGCCGTGGCCCCTACCTACCTCACCGTTTCCTTCAAAGACAAAGATGCTGCCAAGGCCCTGGGCGCACGGTGGGACGGCGTGCAACGCCAGTGGTATGTCCCCGAGGGACGTGAGCTCACGCCGTTTGCACAATGGTTGCCGACGGGTGCAGATCTAAACTCCGCGACCGTCTCCACAACGCTTTCCACGGCCCTGCAGGACGGTGCCGCGACGCGTGGCTCCAACCTGGCACTTGCCGGCAAGAAGGGCGTGTCACTCTCGAGTCTGTTGGCTGGCGTATCCCAGGCGGTTGCACAGGCCTACCGGGCGGGAGTCTGGACGCTCGTTGAAGTTGTCGAGCTGCGGGCCAACGGCGGGCACGTCTTTATGGGGGTGTCCGAGCGGGACGTTAGTGGAGCCGTGCTGGCAAAGTCCAGTGGCGTGATCTGGCAGTCCACCGCCAACACCATCCTTCCTGAGTTCGAGCGCGCAACCGGTGCCCAGCTGGCACCCGGCATCAAACTGCTGGTTCGGGCACGTCCGGTCTTTAAACCCCTGCATGGTTTCAGCATTGAGATTGATGCGATTGACCCGGAGTACACCCTGGGTGACCTGGAGGCCAAGAAACGTGAGATCCGTGAACGGCTGCAATTGGAAGGGGTTTTTGCTGCCAACAAACAGCTTCCTTCTCCCTGGGATTTCAACGCGGTGTTGGTCGTGGCTCCTGAAGGCGGGGCCGGACTGGGAGATTTTCAGGCGGAGGCCAATCGCTTGGAGCAATTCGGAGTCTGCCGCTTCACCTATGTGTACAGCCGGTTTCAGGGCGAAGGAGCTGCCAAGGAGATCTGCGATGCACTCCAGGCCGCCATTGACGCATGGCTCTACGCCGAGACTGGACCGCCGGACGCCGTGGTCATCATCCGTGGCGGTGGAGCTGTCAATGACATGGCGTGGCTGAATGACTACGACCTGGCACGCTTTATCTGCGACCTGAACATTCCGGTACTGACCGGTATTGGCCATGAGCGCGATAACACGGTGCTCGATGAAGTGGCCAACACCCGCTTTGACACGCCGAGCAAGGTGGCCGCCGGCATTGAGCAAGTCATCTCCAGACGCACGGCTGAGGCAAAGAGCTATTTTGAGGGGATTCACAACCGTGCGCGGCAACTGGTTCAGTCGGTGAAGGCCGACACAGTTGCGATGGAGTCGTCCATCCGCTCCGAAGGACTGCGTCACCTGTCCGAGGGCCGGCTGGAAAGCTCCAAGATGATGAATGGCATCCACCTGGATGCCATGCAGGCGGTCCGATCTGCAGCGGAGTCTTCGCGGGAAACCCTGCAAAACGTCAAAGCTGCGGCCGTGACCCAGCTCGCAGATGCCAAACGGGAAGTGCCCCTGGCCTGGGGCCAAATCACGCTGGGTGCAGGCCATGCCGTCCAGACCGCCCATGCGCTGGCCAGTGGCTTGGTCGACGGCGTTCTGGATCTGTCGCGCCGTGCTGTGGCAGATGCCAGGTCGTTAACTGCCACCGCCATGGATACCGTCGGCGAGTCATCCAAGCAGAACCTGCGCGAATCCAAAGACCGGTCAGAGGCCCTGATGCGCGAGATTGCCGGGCAAGGTCCCGACAAAACCCTCAACCGCGGCTTTGCACTGGTGCGGTCCCTGGACGGCAGTTCAGTGACCCGAGCAGCCCAGACAAGAACCGGTGCTGCACTCGAGATCGAGTTCAGCGATGGCAAGGTGAATGCCGTCACCGACAAACACATTTAGGAATAATTCATGGCGACCAGAACATTCAAAGAGGCCTATGGCGTGCTGCAACAGCATGCGCAAACACTGCGCACGCAGCAAGAGCCCAATATTGACGACCTCCTCAGCATCGTGACCGAGTCGGTGGATGCCTACAAGGTCTGCAAAGAGCGTATTGATGCGGTCGAGAAGGCCTTGGAAAAGGCGCTGGGTGACACGGGCGCAACGCCCAATGACGCGGCGCGTTCACCCAAACCACCATCCGCCCCCGACCGGGTCGCGCCGGATCTCGACAGCGACGACGTGCCCTTCTGATTCTGCCTATGTCCGACGAATACCAGATCGAGATTCCGCAGTCCTTCATGGCCCTGTTTGTGGATCCCGGGCGCCAGAAGCCCAACGCAAGCCGTGAAGTTGTCGCAGGTCGCTATGAACTATGCGAAGACATGGCGAGCATGTTGACCGAAACCGCCAAGAACATGCTCTTCAGCCTGGGCATTACGGAGCGCGATGTGCTGGAACGGGTTCACCGCGGACTGGTCGGTGAAGGGGCGGTGGTCACGCAACCGGAAGCAGTCTGGGTTGTGCACCGACTCGCGGAATTGCTGGACTGGTCACGGCTGGAAATTGCCCCGACAGCTGTTTGATTCCGTTGAACTATCCACAGATCCGTGAGGATTTTCTGTGGATAAGTCGGCACTTTCAAGGCGCGGGCCCGATGGGTACTGGCGATCCGTTGTGTGCTTACCAAATAGGCAGATGGAACGCCCGATCAAAGTTGATGGACTTTGGCTAGAAAGGCAGGAGGGATTGGGGTCACCTTGCGGTCGTCCCGCGTGATGAATACGATACCAATCTTGCCAAGTGCCACTTCCCGCTGGGTTTCTTTTTCTGACATCCGGAACTGCAGATCAAATCCGTATTTGTTGAAGTCAGTGGTGGCCATCTCGATGCGCATGGTCTCACCGTGAAAGCCTTCCGACTTGTATTGGGCGACGATATCCCCCACCACAATGTTGGCACCTTCCACGCCCGACTCAAAGTAGCCCAGTGACTTGAAGAATCGCACCCGCGCTTCGGACACCAGGGCTAGCAGCTGGGCATTGTCGAGATGCCCTCCCTGGTTGACATGGCTGATGTATATCTGAATGTCGGAAGCGAAGGGGTATCGCTGGGCGGGTATGTGCTGGATGCGGGGCATGGCCAAAGGACTTCGTAATATGCTTAAAAGACGAGCATCTTAGTCTTTGGCCCACCCATTATCCGAACCCAGTTGGAGGCATCAAGCTCATTACTCAAATCGTCTTGCAAACAAGCCACGACGCTCCGGTTGGGATCGCTTCAATGGCTGGCGTACCAATGGGACTGCTTGGATAGCAGATGCAGCAGGTATCTACGCATGAACTCATCGGCGGCAAGAGTCATGGTCTTGTGCCGTGGCCGTTCTGGATTACTCTTGTCGCGGTAGTCCTTCCAGCGGAAGGTAACACCTCGCTCATCCATCGTCACCAGCCGGGAGTTGACTATTGCTACTCGGTGTGTATAACGCGACAAGTAGGCTAGGCAACATATTCATACGTATTGATGTGTTGTTCGCCGGAAATAGAAAGGAGCCTTCACTTCGAGGCGCTACGACCTCTTTGGGTTCCTGAGTCGCCCATTTACTGTGGGGACAGACTCCAAAGCCCACAGCACACGCCCCTTTTGGATGAAAAAATGACTTTTACATCCTTTGGTTCTCCAAATTGACGGTGACAGCGAAATGCCACCAAACATATCGACGTGATAGCGCCATCTAGGGTCGTCATCGCGGATGAGACTAACGGTGATCAATTCTTTGCAACCGCATGGACAAAAGAAAGAAGCGGACCATGGATTGGGACGATCGCCAATGAGATACACGTATCCAGGCTCAGGGGCATCTGGTGGATCCTCAACCCAAACGTGTTTGTACTTGACCTTGGGGTCAAGGATAGTCCGAAACCATCGCGAAAACCGGTCAAGCAATCTCATGAAGTAGTTCCCTGGCTAAGTTCTGGCATATCAAGCATAGGTTCAACATCGCCGCGGCCAACATGCCTCCCAATGACCGGGCATGCGACTCCGTCTGCTTCATGATCAAAAATCCCGTGTGACAGGCTGACCCGTACGATTCCGAAATCTCCGTTGGGATCAATACGATAAGGATGCAGTCTAGCCAACAGTTCATTTATGGCAATACTGGCAATCAGTGTGTTCAATTGAATTACGGCCGGCCGGTCCTCTTGAACTCCTCTGATATACCCTTCTTCGAGCAATTTCTTGTATTGTTCTGGGTCAGTTCTGCGAAGACCTGCCGCCCTAACTTGCTCCATGGAAAATAGACTGCGGCTCAGGAGGCTTGAACCACCGGGCTTGATGTAGTGCACTGAGCCGCAAACCTGATCTACGCTTCCTTTCCCGTCGGCATCTATACGCACGCCAAGATCAAAATACGGAATCATGTAAAACGACGCCAATTTGTTCAATGCGAAGCGACCGTCAACCGAATCCATGCACCCAATCAGAATGTCGCAAGTAGACAAGGCACTTACAACGACTCGATCGAAGAGCGTCTTTGTATGGGTCTCAACCCGTGTTCCAAGGCCTATTGCGGCGATGGCGCGTTCGGCAACCTGAACTTTGGGCGTTTTGTTGGCAGCGTCGAGTGCCGTAGAGTTGTAAATCCTGTTCAAATTCTTGACTTCAATGTGGTCAGGATCAACCAAGACTAAGGATCCAACGCAATTACGCGCAAGCTGTTCAATGACAGGACTACCGGTTCCTGAACAACCTACTACTCCTACTCGGAGTTTCGACAAACTGTCATAGGTTCCCTGCCCAAAAGTCTGTGCCACCCTTCTACCAAATTCAGGGACCGCCGATGGGTAATCTGCGCTTGCGTCAAATATTCTGATGTCGTCGCCGATAACGCTCACGCGCGTTAGCGGTGTAAAGCCGCCGTGTTCGTTTACGACTCGGCCAAAACACCTGCCATCGTCCATCAAAATGGCACTGGCGTGAGGAAGTCCATCGTCCAGCCAGCAATGGATGCGCGGGAAAAGTTCCCGATCAGATTCATCGTCGACTTCCGAAAATTGGGCATACCCCTTGTGACCGTGAATCTTCACCAGTGCCAATTTCTTCTTCTCCGCCTCGGCTAACAAGGGGAGAAGACGATTTGTCGACCATGTAACCCGGTCAGGCGTACGGACGCGGCATTCAATATATGGAATCAACTCCAGACGACGGGCCAGTAGCCTATGCTGATCCTTGCCTGCGGCACGGCCACAAAGTACAAGAGCAACAGCCTCACAACCGTCATCGGGAAAGAGATGCTGGGCCAGCTGCCGATATTGCTGCTCGGAAAAAATGAGAGACACATTCATGATTACGCCTTCTTGGTTTCCCTGATAAGCCATTCATCGATGAGTGCGAAGTGGGTCGCGAGCCCATCAATCCCTGGTCGCCAAGGATTGGCTGGGGTCCGATGGCGACTCCAGCGTTGCCATGTCTGACCGTCAAATGCGTCTTCCGCAAGAGCTCCAATCTGGCGACCGTTGGCGAGCGCCAAATGGGGTAAGAAATACGCCATATCAATCTGTGCATCCGGATATCCCGTCTCAATACGGACATTCACTTTTACGCGGCTCGCGTTGTACCCTTCAGGCACTGCGTAGTCGAGCAGCACGACGCGCTGCACCCCTGCGTCGTTGATTAACTCAAACCCGTAGCCACATCCCTCCAGCCATTCCATATCCTCCGCCGGTAGCGCAAATTGACGACGCATGGTCAACCCTCCGTTTGATCCAGTGGCAAGGTAACGAAACGCTCTACACCGGGTGCGCGCAAATCCACCGTCTCATCAAGCTTTATGCGTTGTGGCTGAGCTCCCTTGTGTTTCAAGTAGATGCCGAAGTGTTCGACGGGCTTCAGGCCCGCCAGCTCCAGCAGCTCGCGCCCTGTTGGGGTGGGGTTGCGCGTTTCGTGATGCGTTTTGTCGATGATGATTTTGAAGACCTGAGCCCGTTCCACCTCATGATCTCCGGCTTTGCCAGGGTTTCCATTTTCCGCTGTCATACAGTCTTCCTTTCCTAGAACTGCCCTTGACGAAAGGGCCATCACTCTTGTATGCGCAGCAAACTCTCTCTTGCGGACAACTACCCAATGTCCGCAAACGGTGGGTTCGAGCGCATATAGTGCTATGACCATGCCGTCGCCCAAAATCTCTGATGACATTGCCTCGCTCGCTGAGGTGCAGGCGGCTTTTGTCGGGCTTCACCTGGAAGATCTTCAAAAGCTCAAGCAGATTGCCCGTATTCGTAGCCATGGATTGCCAACCTCCAACTGGGAGGACCTGCTGCAGGAAGCATTGTTTCGGACATTGTCCGGCGCACGCCAATGGCCTAGAACTGTCCCCTTCACTGCATTTCTCGCCCAGACTATGCGAAGTATCGCCAGCGACGAACGGAAGCGAGCGTTGGATGCGCCAATGGTGATGGAGTCGGATATAGGGACGGAAGGTGGCCCGGCAATGGATTTAAGCGACATTGCGGTGACCACCGTAACACCAGAGTCTCAAGCAGCAGCAAAAAGCGCTTTGGCCGAAATCGAAGCCATTTTTAGCGGGGACTCCGAGGCTTTGCACGTACTGGAAGGCCTGGCACTGGGAGCGACCCCGTCTGAGGTCCAGGCAACCTCAAAAATGTCGCCCACCCAGTATGCAACCGCACAGAGGCGAATCCAGCGCGCGCTGGCGAAGCGGTTTGGAAAGGACTGATACATGAAAAATTCCCTGAATGATGCCACTCGGCTGCAAAACCTGATGGATGGGCTTGAAGAGCTCATTTTGAAGTCCTCGGGGCTGACCAGTGACTTAAGTTCGAACGAACAACTACAGCTGGAGCAATCAATGCGTCATATTTTTGCTGCGAGCGCAGCTCGGGCGAAAATTGCAACGGAGGGGCAAACTAATGTCCGTGGCGTCAAAGCAAAAAAGACTAAATCGGTCGTTCCGCTGGCGGTGCGCATGCGAGAGCTCGCACTTCTGCTTCGAATACGACCGGATATTGAGCCCAGACTTCAGGCGGTTTTTGAGAGTTCAGGGAGTGTTGATGACACTGAACTTGACCAAATCATCACCGACGTGAGTAAATTGCTTCCTCATCAGGATACGTCTGATGAGAGAACTAAACGCTAAGAAATAGAGCGCAAATAACAAGGGAGGAAGTGATGACATCGGAAGTGGTCGTAATGAACCGCACGGGTATTGCTCTGGCCAGCGATAGTGCCGCAACAGTTCGGGCGCGCGGCAAAGCCAAGCTCTTCCACGCAGACAAGCTGTTCATGCTGTCCCATACTCAGCCGGTCGGGGTAATGATCTACAGCAACTCCGCGCTGCTTGGAGTTCCTTGGGAAGTGATTCTCAAACTCTTTCGAACGGAATTGGGTAACGCCAAATTAAAGACGGTCGAAGAGTATGCGAAGCGACTCATCAAATTTCTGTCTGGAAACGATCACCTATTTCCACTTGCAGCACAGCAACGCTACTACGAGCAATTGGTGGATGGTTTCTATGCTCGATTGGCCAAAATGAGTGAAACCCGGTTTGTTGCATTTGCTCGCGCTGACTTTACGGGCAAGAATAAGCCGGACTTGCGCAAGGTGCAGGCCGAGGTAGTCAGTGAAGAACTTCAAGAATGGCGGGCTAAGAATGACGCAAAGTGCTTCAAAACGGCAATTGGAACGGACTTGGCTACAGCCGCCTCAGATAAGGTTAACAAACTGGTGCTGAAACACTTCCCGGATATCGGGGGGGAAGTAGTCAACGATCTGACGGAACTGGCTAGGCTCATAGTGAATAAAGAAGATATTCCCCATGAATCACGCTCAGGGCTAGTAATTGTCGGCTACGGGGAAGATGAATTCTTTCCGGTCATGCAGGAATATCAAGTTGGCGAAATTTATAGGAGTCAATTGAAATTTCGACACATGGATACTTGGGCAATCAATAATGAAACGCCCTCGGTCGTAAAGGCCTTTGCTCAATCGGACATGGCGGAGACTTTCCTACATGGAATCAGTCCAACGGTTGAGCGGAATCAAATAGAAGAAATCGCAAAATTAGTTATGGAGATGCCAGATGTTGTCATTGACGCATTTCCCGGCGCTGGACGCAATAGAAAAGCAGACTACAAGAGGGACGTTCGCGCTATCAGCATCGACGTCGCGCGGGCAGTTGTGAAGAAGCTACGAGACTATCGCCATAAACTGCACCACATACCCATTCTGCAATTTATCTCACACCTGCCTAAAAACGAGTTGGCTCACGTGGCTTCATCTCTCGTCAACTTGAATTCCTTCCAAAAACGCATGACGTTTGGTGAGGATGAGACGGTTGGGGGGCCGATTGATGTTGCAGTAATATCAAAAGGAGACGGCTTTGTGTGGATTGCGCGGAAGCACTATTTCAAAGCTGAATTGAATGCCCATTTTTTTAGAAATCGTTCCAGTTTGGCGCCTGATCACATTTTGACGGATAAACAAATGGAAAGTGACAGTGATGAAACCCAAAGTTGACCCCCAGACCGCTCTGGAAATCGAAAAACTCCTGAAGGAATTTATTCAGGAAGATCCAAGATTGAAACTGTCAAACGATGAGGAAAGTGCTCAGAATTCGGATTCAGCTTTCCACGAGGAAGATGTGGTTGACATCTACCGCATACGTCTCAAGACGAGTGGACCTAATTAGTCGTTACTGAGAAACCCAAATGACCCAGTCTACATGCGGGTTCGGAAGGAGTCTTCGACATGCATGTTGCCTGGATTTGCAACGCAATACCTTCAAATCCTGCGGCGCCATCGTGCTGGGTGGGGCCTACTTGTCTACCCGCTTGCCAATCGGGTTGATTTAATTATCAATTGCATATGGCCGCCCCGCCAAAATTCTCAATTGCAACCGTGGATTTGACGCAAGCGTCAAACTGCCCAGAAGGCTCACGCGTGTGCGCGACGCAAAAATGATGAATCAACGCCAACGGAACGGCTCTATTTGATTATTGATCTCACGCCAGGAGAACGCTTGAAAGACTGGCTAAATATCACGGCGTAACGCAAAAAGCCATCATTCAAAAGCTCTTGATTGAAGCCGAGCATGCTGCCATTGATTCCGCGATCGCTTTACGCAACGGGCAGGCTGACTACTATGATGGCAAGCTGCGCTTAAGCGGCCCTCCCCCGCTAGCTGAGTTGCCCATCCGTGAAGATCAATGAACTGTGGTCAGGAACGCAGGCAGCCATACGCGTGCTAGAAAGCCGGGGTGCAGCGGCATTCCTGATCTGACGCGCTTAATCGATGATCTTTACGACGGTACGGCCCTTAATCCGGCCCTGCAGAAAGTCGTCGAAAGCAGCAGGCAATTCGGCAAAGTGAATGACCCGAGTGATGTCCATCAAATGCTTGGGGTGCAGGTCTGTTGCCAGTCGGTCCCACACCTGCTGCCGCATAGGAAAAGGGATGTATCCCGAGTCCACTCCCAACAGGCTGACACCTCGCAGAATGAACGGGAAGACGGTTGTTTCAAGCTTGATGCTGGCGGCATTACCGATACTCGCCACTGTGCCAGCCTGCTTCATCGTCGCCAGGATCCAATGCAGGATCGGGCCACCGACATTGTCAATGGCACCGGCCCAAAGACTGCCTTCCAGGGGACGTACCTTCGCATGGTCGATGGTCGAGGTGAGTCGGATTTCCGCGGCCCCCAGGTTCTTTAGATAGGCCTCTTCTGAGCCCTTTCCCGTGAGGGCGACCACTTCGTAGCCAGCGCTGGCGAGCATGTCGATAGCCAAACTGCCGACGCCGCCCGTGGCCCCACTGACCACCACCTGTCCATTGGAAGGTGCAAGTCCGTTGGCTTCCATGCGAATAATCCCCAGTGCGGCCGTAAATCCGGCTGTTCCCAACGCCATGCTTTCGAGCATGGTCATGCCTTGGGGCAACGCCACGACCCACTTTGCGGGAATGCGGGCAATCTGGGCATAGCCGCCGTGGTGCGCAACCCCGATATCGAAGCTGGTGGCCAAGACGGCATCGCCTGGCTTGAAGCGCGCATCCGTGCTCTCAACGACCTCCCCGGCCACGTCAATTCCGCCGATGCAAGGGAATCTCCGAATGACCTTTCCAGCGCCGGTTGCAGCAAGCGCGTCCTTGTAATTGATGCTGGAGTAATGGACGCGGATGGTGACCTCGCCCTCATCAAGCTGCGCAGCGGAGAATTCGGTGAAACCGCCTCGGGTCTGGCCATCGGCCGTCTTGTCGATAACGAATGCCGTGAAGGTATTGGAGGTCATTGCAGCTTGCCTTTCGCGGTTAACGATGTGGTGAATGAAGGTTGTAGCAATAATTTGCGTTGCAGATACTAGACCGGTCGACCATTTGTTGCCGTTTGTGAATCTGCAATGGTTGCCATCCCATCGGCTTGAAATCGTCAAGCGGTCTTCATGGAGTTGGAACGATTCGTATCAGCCGAATTCAGGAGCAAAGCAGCACATCAATTGGCCTGCGTGACAAAGCGCTTGCGCTGGTGCGCATTCACTCGGCCGTTGGTGTGCAGATTGCGTTCACCGCAGAAGACGCATCTTTCTTTGCCAACGTATATTCGGCGTGGGTCCCAGTCAGCAGTTGGAACATGGCAAAGATAGGGCCCGGCATATTGCGCGGGTCACCCGTGCTCTCTAGCGCCTGCCAGGTTCTGGACTGCAACCCTCCCCGACTCCCCGTCTGAACGGGATAGCCCATCAGCGCGGCAGCGTCCACCTGACTCAACCCGGCTTTAAGACGTGCTGCTTTCAACTCTTCGCCGCTTGGGCTGGGCATCTCAATACGCATTGATCATTACTTGATTCTTGGGCGGTTGTCTTATAAATGAAGGGGATACCAAGGACCCCGTCATTCTGGCGAATCATCGATGCGGAGTTGCACAAGGGTTGCTTCGATGGTGTCTTGGTCTCGGATGTCAGCATCAACCACACGATGGAGAAATGCATACGCCACGCGCCACTGGGCAGTACCACATTGCAAGGACACCGTCTTGTCATTGAGACGAGTGATTTTGCCGGTACGCTGGTTCTGATCCCGGTCCACAAACCCGACCACGTCGCCAATGGCGACCTCGTTACGCCCCAAGCCCTGTGTTTTGCTTTCCCGGATTTGCACATCGCTGCCGTCCAGGTTGATCGCCGCATACGAATTCAGCCAACGCCTGGCATCGTTCATGTCCAGCACCACCGCCTGCTTTCTGCGCATTTCAAGCACCTTCCCCCGCCTGAGTGCATTGGCCTGCGGATCAAAATACTCCACGTCCTGTCCCACCTTCAGTCGGACCTGCACCGATTGCATCCAGCGCGGCTCGTCCAAGACCCGATCTATGGCGGCACGCATACGGTACAGATCGAACGCCGATGCCTTGCTCAGTGACTTGATGACCTCTGAATAGTTCACCCTCTTACTCCTCACGGCTTCCTGTCGCCAGTCTGGCTCACGCGGCGACTCTGCGTTTCATCGCCCTCACAGCCTTGATCTTGCGCGCCAGCTCCTGTGTCGAATAGATCGAGGTCGTATCAATCGAAGCATGCCCGGCCAACTCACTGGCCACTTCAATCGGCACCCCATCGACCAGCGCCTGGCGCACAAAGGTATGGCGCATCCAATGCGTGCTGGCCTTCTCAAAGCGTTGCGCGTCCAACCCAGCAGCTGCAGCCGACTTGGCGGCCTGCCGAAAGAACCGCTTGAGCACGGCATAGATGCCGGAAGCCGACAAGGCTGCACCCGCGTGCTCGGTTGTGGCGGTTACAACGAGCTCACCGCCCTGCCCTTTTCTCCACTGCGGTACCGACGCACCCAGGGTACGGATCAGCGGCAGGTTGTCCTTGTCCGCAGCGCTCTTGTCCTCTTCCCGAAACTCGCCACCATGCAAGCCCAAGAGCTTGACCACGTCCGGGTTCAGTGGAACCTCGCGGGTCTTATTACGTTTTCCGGTAACGGTCAGGATCCAGGTCTCGGGCAAGTCGGGCAGCGCTTCAATGCGCAGGTCCTTGTGCCTGGCCTTGGCCAGCTCCTCCAGGCGGATGCCGGATGTGACGAGTAGCTCCAGGATGCATTTCAGGCGCAGGCGTTCCGGACCAACCAGTTGCGCGTCGACGCAGGTCAGTACATGCGCCCACTCAGCTTCAGTGAACGAACGCCGGATATCCATCTTGGAGGCCGGTAGATCGAAGCCCTTCATCAGCGAACGCATGGGGTTCGCCACCAGGTAGCCGGCATCCACCAGGCCGCCGAAAAGGGTTTGCAAAATCACCAGGGCCTGCTTTTGCGAGGCCGCACTGGGTTGGCTGCGGAATGCTCTCCAGCCCGGATCGGTGCGTTTGAGCGGGACCCGCTGTATCCACGTGGCCGGTACAGCCTGCAGGAATTCACGGTATTTTTGGCAATCGGGTGAGTTGACGCTCGACAGTGGTTTCTTGAGCTCCTGCGCGCACCACAGCAGAAAGCGCTCAGTCTCCTTGCGGTAGCTGCGCTGGGTGGACGGCTTCTCGTTATACCGGGACAACCAGGCGCTTACCGCTTCCAGATCATTCTTAGCACCCAGCGTATTGGCCATGTGGGAGCGGAAGTCCCCCGACCCGCCCGCCAAGGCTGGTGTTGCTTGCATGCGCCCGATGGCACTAGCGACTAGCGTGCCGGCTCCAAACTGGCGCACGGCCAAAGCGTCCTGGCCAACCGAAGGCAACAAAGATGCCACACGCAACTCGCGTTTGGACTTGGGCTCGTGCACGCTGGCAGACACCAGCAGATTCAAATGGTCCTGCTCCAGGATCAGCCAGTGCAAAACCTGTTTGGCGCGCTGCGCACCAAACCCCTTGATGGTGGAGTACCAGCGGTGACCATACACATTGATGAAGCGCACCAGGTCACCCAGGGTGATGATGCCCATGTTGCGCAGGCACTTCACGACCGGACGTGCAAACCAGGACTCCAGCCTGTCGGTGGCCGTCGGGATGACTGAAAGAACGGTTTCCAGGTAATTGAGCGCCCTCACCCGCTCACCCACCGGATCTTTGAATTCGGAGGCAGCTTCGATAGCGTCTACATTGTCAAGTCCGAATGCTGCCTTGTACTCGGCCAATAGTTCGGCCTCGCTCCAGCCATCCGGGTCCATGCCTTCGGACTCGATCCAGTCATCCAGGCTGGGAAGCTCCACGGTCTTGGGCGGTGCCGCGTCACTGCGTAGCAGGTCCAGCAAGTGGGTGATTTTGGAATGCGAGGCAAGGGTCGCGTCGTGTTGGCGCCCGGCTTCGATGATGCGCTTCAGGAGTGCTTCCCGGCGGTTCTGCACGTAACGCAGATCGGTGGTGGACTCAGCCCAGGCCATGTAGCGTTGGAAGGACTCGGCCAAGTCCAGTCCCAGGATGCTGGAACGCACGAAGGCAAAGTGGTGCACGCCCAGGGCCCTGGCGTCCTGGACGACCAGTGCCTTGGCTCCCATCGGCCGCCCGGGCTTGCGCCGGGCCATTGGCGCGCTGTGAAACAGGGGTTCCGCGTTGGGCATCATCGATTCACCTCAATGCCTGGGCCCAAGTGCAAGGCGCACCTTTATTTCAAGGTGCATCTTTATCGGTAGAGGAATGGACATCACCTCAGCTTTGTTGGTTGAGAGTTACTGGCATAGGGCGCTCCCGCTCTCACAGCGACAACAAATAGGCAGCCACAGCTTCAGCCGCCTGCTCATAGGTAGGCTGATAGTCCAGGGTGTCGATAGCCTCGAACTGGGCCTTCAGCACCGCCTTGCGTTGGTCCACCTGCAGTAAAAACTGCTCCCGGTGCCGCGTCAGAAAGGCGCTTGCCGTTGCAAGCGCCACAGGCTCACGTTCTATGACCAGGGCCAAATCGAACAGGTCACGTGCGGTTGCCCGGTCGCCGCGGTGCCACAACTTCTTGGCCACGATTTCAGCCGAAGTCTCGACCTTGATCTGACGCCCCAGCAGCTCCCACACTTCAAAGGGATCGCGGGTCAGGTTGGGAGAGGCCACGAAATCAATCTCGCCTTCCGGTCGCAGCAGCTTCACAAAGCCGGGACCTTCAACATACTTGTCGGATACCGCCTCTGCCACGTCGCTCAGGCGTGGCGACACAAACCCGAGGTATTGGGGATCGGGCACAAAGATGTCGATGTCCTTGCTCATGCGGTGGCGATAGCGCAGCATCAAGACTGTGCCGCCGCCAAACGTCCAGAAGGGATTCTGGATGCCATGGGTCGCAATCTCGTCGATCAGCGAATAGGCCTGTTGCAGCAGACCCTGCCAGACACCGTCTGGCAGCGAACCCGGCGTCTTCAAGTGACTTGCCATTACGCCCACACGCCCCGCGGTGAATGCAGATCGCGGGCCCAATGGAACACATGCTTCCACAGGAGCTTCGGGCTCGTGCTGCTACTGCTTGCCACCTCCTCCACCGCAGCCACGATCAGTGACAGGGGCACCTCATCGAGCAAGGTGGCAATGTGGGGCGTGATGCCCTTGGGCAGCGCACCGTCCACCAAAGCCGCTGCCAGTTCAGCCGGATCGAGCAATGTCTTGTAACTGACGCTAGCGCTCTGACTGACCGACTGCAGCGCGTGCGCGTTGCCCTTGCGTGTGCCGGCATCCAGGTTGAGTCCGACCAGGTCCAACAGTGCGATCAACTTGGCCGCCCCCAAGTCCACCAGAGACCCGGTTTCGAGCTGGTTGATGGTCGCCCGCGACAAGCCGCTCATCAAAGCCAGCCGGGCTTGCGAGAGCCCTAAAGCTTGGCGACGTGTGTGCACGAGTTGGCCAATGTCTGCGAGGTTCATAAGTCCTATTGGGCCACATCCATGTGAAATATGTCAAACATGTTCGACACTTTTTTAAACTGCAATCTCTGAGGAAATTCAACCAAGGATGTTGTTCTACTGGGCGCTTGAGCCTACTATTGCTCATCGTTCAGTTGCCTAAAGCGCTACCTGAGCGATGTCCGTAACTCCTTGATTTACTTGATTTTCCAAAAATCCAGGCTATTAATTAGGCCAAATCATTTGACCTAAAAGACTACCGGAGATGTCGCTTGGCCTAAATGACTACCCCAGATGAACGGCGTTCAACGAACCAAGTCGAATTGGAGCACATGGAGTGGCCCATGCAAAACACAGCATTGACAGGCAGAGTTCTCAGAGGAATTACAGATCAGGAGGGCTTTTCCGTCGAAAGCTGGCCAAGCGTTGACGAAGGTGCCTTGAACGCCGCCGACCTGGCACAGTTTCAAATGCACAAACGTGCGGTTCTTCTCTATCTGAGTGGCGCCTCACACGCCACGCTATACACAGAAACTGGCTTCAAAGCGCGCTACATCAATCACACCATTCGCAATCGCTGCATGTTCGCGCACCCTGACGGCCGGGTGCACGGCTGGCGGGCGTTGATACCGGGACTGCACATCAGCAAATACACCCGAAAGAAAATCGTCAAGGCTGACCAGAGCGGATTAGGAACCGCTGGTGCACTGGGCAACTTGCTGCTCCAGGAGTCCGATTTCGCGAAACGTCTGGACAAGCTGATCCTCAAAACCTGCGCCGATACCAAACTCGGCCCATTGCGCCAACCGCGCCATGCCCTATGGTCCTGGTTTTTAAAGGAGCTGCGGGACCTGGGCTATGAGGTCCGAAATGAATGGCCGTTCAATGTCAAAAACATGGGCTACACAGCACTTATCCGGTATTCCCAGAAGGTCTTGAACGCCAACCCGCTAAAGGCGGCCCGCATTGTCGGTGGCCCCCAACTGGAAAAAAAGATGGTCTCCGGCGATGGCATCAACCGGCCGGTGCAAGAACCGTATGAGCGCGTCGAGATGGATGCCCACAAACTGGATGGCCGCTTTGTCGTCATGATTCCCCAGCCCGACGGCGGCTGGAGCCCACGGCTCATTCACCGGCTCTGGGTCATTGTTTTGCTTGATGTTGTATCCCGGGCCGTGATCGGCTACCACCTTAGTCTGCGCATTGAGGTCAACAAGGAAGACGTCATTGCTGCCATCAAGAGTGCGCTGGTCCGCTGGTCGCGACGGGAACTGAGCTTTGGCGACCAGTCCTACTTTGAAGATGCCGCCCTGCCCAGCGGCCACAATGAACGCTACCTTGGCCTATGCTGGCTTGAGACCAGCGTCGATGGCGCCTTGGCCGAGACCTGCAAAACGGTCAAGACCAAATTGCAAGACGTGGTTGGCTCCACGTTGATGGATCCCAGCGTGGGTTTTGCCCAGCGCAGGAGCAAGGACGACCGGCCGTTCATCGAATCGTTTTTCAAGACACTGGGTACACGCGGCCTGCACCGAATGTCCAACACCACAGGCACCAAAATACAGGACAAGCGCGGGCGCGATCCGGGCCAGGTTGCCGTCATCAGTGAGTTTCAGTGGGAATACGCCGCCGAGTTGCTCGATGCCCTGATCGCCAATTACAACGCCACGCCACACAGCAGCCTCGGATACCGCTCGCCGCTGCAGATGCTTGACTTCTATGCGTCCATGGACAAATTGCCCAAGCGCCATGCAGACCCCAACTCGGTCCAGGGCCTCCTTAGTGTGCGCAAGCTCTGCATTGTGCGCGGCGGCTACCAGGAGGGTCGCAGGCCGTATGTAAATTTCCTGGGTGCCAGCTATTCCAATGAAGAACTGTCACAACGCCATGATCTGGTAGGCAAGCAGATCTGGGTCATCAACCACCTGGAAGATGATGCGCGCGTTGCACTCGCCACCACCAAGGAAGGCCACCGTCTGGGGGTATTGCGGGCGCACCCGCCCTGGCACCGCACGCCACACAGCCTGACCATCCGCAGCGCCATCAACGCAATGGTGCGCAACCGCCGTTTCGATCTGGCCCATGGTGCCGACGCGGTGACGGTTTTTATGGATTTTGTGGAATCCAATCCCAAGGCAAAGCTGCCCATCCACCCCAGCTACCTCGAACTCAAGCGCATTCTTGTTGATCATGCGAATTTCCGTTCTGGTGATGACGAGGTGCAGGCCGCTAAGGCAGGCATCCAAAACTATCGGTCCGACAAAGACGGGCCCGCCGGTGAAGTGCAGGGTCAAGCCGCGGCTGATGCCACGGCCACCATTACCGTCAGTACGCCCCAAGAAACTCGAATGCCTACGGCCGCCAAAACGAAACTGCCACCACTACGCAAGGCAGCCAACTGAAGAAAGGGAACACCGTGCGCAGCAACCTACCTGCTCATTTGAATCCCAACCATCCGGTACTGCTACAGGAATACGCCGTATTCACGCCTCCCGTGGATGCCATGGCCCAGAAGATCGGTGACTGGATCGACCAGCGCCAACCGGGTGGCTACATCCACGGACCGTCCCGCTTTGGCAAGTCGCGTGGCGTCAAGTGGCATATGAAAGCGGTGTTGGAGGAACGTTTTGGCAAACGCATTCCCTTGCACATCTGGACGCGCCCACCGGACAGCCAATTCAGTGAGAACGATTTCTGGGTTTCCCTTGGTCTCGCCATAGGGTTTCGCTATGCACCCCGGCGCGCAACGCGGGGTGACCGCCGACGACTGCTGGTGGAGTTCATGATTGCCACAGCCGCAGCTTGCTCCAGCAATTTTGTGGTAATTCTGATCGACGAAGCACAGGCGATGACGTTTCGCGAGTGGACTTGGCTGCTAGGGTTGCAAAACGCGATGGACTGGGAGGGTTACCGGCTCAGCGTGTTTTCTATTGCTTCGCACCAGATGGACTACACCTATGAACTCCTGGGCTTGTCTGACCATGCCCATGTGGCCGCCCGGTTCCTGGTAGCACATTGGCCGTTTCCTGGCATCAGTAATGCCGACGAAATCGAGTTTGTCCTAAAGGGCTATGACCACGCGTCGGAATGGCCAGCGAATAGCGGTGTCTCCTATCTGGCCCATTTCGCACCCCAGGCCTATGCCAGTGGTGCGCGACTGGCGCCGTGTGCATCGGTCTTGTGGCAGGTGCTGAATTCCTTGCTGCCAGTCCATTACAAGGGGAATATTTCTTTTCCGATGCAGCATATCGCGCGCGCCATTGAAGAAGTTCTGATCGATCTTGCACACGGCAAGGACTGGGAAACTGCGACGTCGCCGGCCAGCTGGATAGACGCTCTTGCGCTGACCCAGTTCACTGACCACATGCGGCTGATTTCTGCGGCGGTCAAGGGCAAGCGTCTGGCAAGAGCAACGTGACGTGGCTGGCATATGACACGTGACACGTGACACATGACACATGAAAGTTGATCCTCTGGATGATTTGGGTCGCCATGGAAGGCGCTCGCGGGTCATCTGGCATCCGGGCTCCATACCACCCTACTCTTCATTGTGGATTACGATACAGCGTTTCTTGATATTGAACCAACCCGTGCGCGGCGCCTTCGCGCAAGACTTTTTGTGGCCCAAGGACAGCGACAGTTCGGCAAAGGCGCAACCCTCACCTGGGCAGTCCATCAACGACTACCAAACGGCCTGCGGCCAGCCGCCCATGCGCCTGGCGCGCTTTGCCAGGGTTCTCAAGGAACCAGAAGCGGCGTTTCGTGGCTGCCAAATTGGGGATTTCCCGCGCATGGTACGGCCGTACTTTACGGAGTTTGCTGTCTGTCCCTACTGCTTGGCGGATGGGTTTCATTCGGTCTTGTACGCATTCCGGGGCATTCAACGCTGTCCGGCACACAACGCTCCGCTGGAAAGCCTCAAAAACTTCAGCACCATTCACATGGACCTGTTCACCCATGCGCTGCGCAATCCTTTTAGCGGTTGCCAACTGCTGCAGAAAGTCCTGGGCTTCCCAACGGCAAGGATTCCAAAGGGACATGCACAACGGGACCGCGTGCTCGGTGAGATTGCGAACTGGTTGATGGACGTTGATTCCCGATGTTGGCTCGGGCAGCACCGTGTGCAACGGGCTCCCCCATTCGACGCATTCACAAAACGGTTAGTGCATCTCAAGGCCGTCCTCGGGTTGCCAGATGCCGTCCCAACTTGGGTCGATGTCAATGAAGCGTGGCGGCTTGATGCAAAGACAACGGACATCGTCCGATTTGGTGCCGCCAAGGTGTGTTTGGGCGACTTGGTGGATATCAATGACAGACGGGCCAACCAGCACCAGACTGATCTGAGCGTTTACCAGCAAACCATTTGGGGGGACTTCAAGGCCATTCGGCGGCATCTGAAACATTGCGTTCTGGGAAAACGGGGACGGCAATGGCTTGGCCGCTTGTCAAAAGCCACTAATTCCGCTGAAGTCAACGTCCTGCTCGACGCAGGCGGCGTTCAGGCTCACCGCGCCTGGTTGTTCCTCGCTTGGTCGCGGCACATCGTTAAGCGGGAATTCAACCAAAAGGTTGGTTTGCATACCAGGCCTGTGCGTTTTGCGGTTGATGCGCAAATACCGCTGTGGGTTGCCAACCTAAGGAGTGGACCTCCATCACAAGGGGCGAACGATATTGTTCATTTGTGGGTTGCCCGCTGGGTCAGCGCTGCCGGATTGCTGGCGTATTGGCGGGCCTTTTGTTTGGCAGCAGAAGAGCTAAGTCCACCAATAGTTCAGGGCCAAGAAAGCTCACTGCTGACGAAGTATCCCGAGCCGCAATGGTGCCTGGGGATTAGTGCCAGCAATGAGCCAATTCTTTGCTTTGATTGCACCACTACGCGGTCAACCTATTGAGGCTAAGCGCCTGCGAAACCTTTGTCTTGAGCTAACAATGAAAACCCAGAAACGGTTCAGCAGCATCGACGCAAGGGTGCGTATTCCAATGAATCTAGCCACCGATTCCAGTCAAAGTGAGCCACCCAGTGGATTTCATGCGGTGATATTTCGTTAAGGCCGCTTCGCACAAGGCAGCAGCCAGCGGTCCTGATTCCGAATTGAATAGCCGTTCAACCCTGAACCAATTCGGTTGTAAGGAAGTGGTAAATCAGCTCAGCTTGAGGCATTTGTCATTCGGCTGGAGCCAGCTGCATAGGCGCACGCACATCAACCGCCTTGCCCGAATGGAGTCCCACCACCCGCTGCGCCCCTTCAATCGTCTGCGGCCGGTGCGCCACGATGATGCGAGTCAGCGGCATCTGCGCCAAGGCATCAGTAACCCGCTTTTCATTGGCGATGTCCAGATGGCTGGTGGCCTCGTCCAACGCGAGAACACTTGGATTCTTGTACAGAGCCCGGGCCAGTACAACCCGTTGCTTTTGCCCGCCGGATAGGCTGGAGCCCATGTCCCCCACCAGCGTTTGGTAGGCCATGGGCATGCGGATAATGTCCTCATGCACCGCGGCCAGTGTGGCGCAGCTGTGAATACGATGCAGGTCCGTATGCAAATCGAAGAAGCTGATGTTGTCGGCAATGCTGCCTGCCAGCAGCACGTCCTCCTGCATCACCGTTCCAATCACCCTGCGGTAGTTTTGCAGGCCCAAGTGCTTGACGGGAATCCCGCCATACAGCACCTCACCCTCTTGCGGATGCAATAAACCCAACAGCACTTTCAGCAGCGTCGTCTTGCCGCAGCCGCTAGGCCCCACCAGCGCCACGCTTTGACCGGCTTGCAACTGCAGGTTCATATCCTTCAGCACCCAGGGCTCGCCTTCGCCATAGCGAAAACTCACATTGCGCAGTTCGATGCTGGGCTGCAAATGGGCCAGGTCGTTGGGCGGCACGGTATCCACTTCAGGCTCGGCCAACACGATATCGGCCAGCCGCTCCGAGTGCAAGCTGAGCATCTTGATCTCTACCGCATAGTTGATCAGTGCCGAAACCCTGCTGGTGAACTGCCCCTTGTAGCTGATGTAGGCAAACAGCATGCCGATGGTGAAGGGGGATGCGATGGCGGCAGCTGTACCACCGCCTACGCCTACGCCTACGCCTACGCCACCGGATTTCATCACCAGCGCAGCACCCAGCCAAAACACCACTAGATTCTCCACGCCAAACACAAACGTGTTGGCCGTGGAAAACGCAATGTTCATCTTGGCCGTGCGCACATCGCGTTTTTGCACCTCCACCAACAAGTTCTGCCAACGCGCGCGGCGCTCCTGTTCACGGCCAAAGAGTTTGAGCGGAGTGTTGGCGCGCAGGGTTTCCAGAAAGTGCGTGTTCTCCCGGGCGCTGACAATCAGCCGCTCGGACGCGGCCTGGCGGAATGGGTGGTAAGCCACCCAGCGCATCAGCCCATAAATCACCGTCGCACCCACGGTGACTGCCGCGAGCTTGGGCGAGTACAGCAGCATCATGCCCAGCGCGGCCATGCCCATGATACCGTCCAGCACCGCCTCAATTACGCTGGTGGTCAGCGTCTTCTGAATGGCGGAGACGGCGCCAAAGCGGCTCACCACGTCGCCCAAATGGCGCTTCTCAAAAAACTCCACTGGTAGCTTGACCAAGTGGGCAAACACATTGCTGGCCCATTGCAGGCTCAAGGACTGGCCCAGCACCATCACCATCCAACTGCGCGCCAAGCCAATCAACGTCTGTATAACCAGCAGCATGGCAAAGCCGATGATGAGCACGGTCAACAAGTCCGAATCGTGCGTGGCCACCGCATCGTCCACCACCAATTGGTTCAACAGGGGCGAGGCCAGTGCAAACAACTCCAGCACCACCGCCACCACAAAGATCTGAAACAGCGACCGCTTCAGGCCAAGCACTTTGCCCGTGAGCGCAGACAAGGCCACCCGCTGGCGTTGGTCGGCTGGTTTGAAGTCGGCATTGGGACTGAGTTCCAGAGCCACGCCGGTGAAGTGCTTGGAGACTTCTGAAAGGGGCAACTTGCGCTCGCCCACTGCGGGGTCCAGGACGGTGACGTTGCCGCGCCCCACTTTCTTGAGCACCACGAAGTGGTTCAAGTCCCAGTGCAGGATGCAGGGGAGTTGCAGCTGGGCCAGTTCATCCAACTCCAGGCGCAGGGGGCGGCTGCTGAAGTTGAGTTGACCGGCGTGGGTGATCAACTGCTGCAGGGTTGCGCCCTTCAAAGAGACCGCAAAGCGGCGGCGGACTTCGGACAGGTCAAGCTGCAGGGCATGGGCGTTGGCGACCATGACCAGGCAGGCCAGGCCGCATTCGCTGGACTCGGATTGCAGAATTGGAGTCATCAAAAAGTACCGACCCGCAGCAACAATCTAAGTACGCAGGGCAACATACCGTTCAATGAGCGCCGTTGTGCGAGCGGGGGCATCCTCGCTGCTGCAATCCACCTCCACCTCAAGTTGCCGGTAGATCGCTTGCTTAAGCTCAGGATAAAACAGGTGACTTCGCGTTGCCGCTCTGTCTTCGCAGCGTTCCTGTGCTTGGACATGACGTGCGGTTGGCACCACATCTTTAAGAATTGCACTCAGTTCCCGCAAATGGGCGGGAGCGTGTTGTTGCCAGACTTTAGCGATATCCCACTCGATTCGTGGAATCGGTGTCGCACCGCTCATGTCAAGATACTCGCCCTGGAAATAGTGAATTACGCGATTGAGCGCATGCCAGACCTTCGTACCGCCAGCACTTTCAACAACCCCCGTCGCATCATCAGGCTCCAGGCCCAGAAGCCGCAACGACTCCAACATCAGAGTGCGTTGAAACTCGAACACCATTGATTGCGAAGCCTTTTCAATGCCCAACGCGGTTGAGAAACTGCTGTTGCAATGGAGACCAAAAAAATAGGCAGTTGATTGCAATCGTGACCGCAAGGTTCCCAGTTGCATCTGAATGCTCTGTGGATACAAAGAGGTAGCGAAGGTTGCCCATGACGGAACCGCTGTCATTGCGCCAAAGTCAACCAGGCGCCCGTCCAATGCGATGTTCGATGACGTGTTACTGCCCGGCGGCAGACGATGAATGAATGAATAGGCAAGTTGCCTTGCCCATCCGGGCCATAGTCTGTCGTACTGACCAGTGAGCCATTCATGCCCAAAGTGGCGCGTTGCGGCTTCAAACATTTTCTTGACACGCAGCGTGTCCCGTGCACCCTCTTTTGGATCGTTGGAAATGAACGAGGTCGCGCGTTCAAAGTGTGCTGGCCTCAGAAAGGCAGGCCGAATCACCAGAGTTCTTCGCTCACGCGATGGCGTGATTCCCGGCCCCCATTGCTGATTCAGTCCCGTGTCCAGAATTGCCAGTGTCGGTACAGCGCCCAAAGGGAATTCATTGCCAACTATTTCAGAGAATATGGTTTCCCGAACACTTTCTTCCAGATACGCACCCCCAGAAGCATGAGATGGCAATGTCAAAACACTGACAAGGGGAGTACGACCTACGCCTTTTACGTGAAACCCGTTTACAAACGCAGAACGCCCACTGCCACCGTTGCGACCGATTCCATCTCCGCCATATCTATCTGCATACCCCAGCGCATCAGCTGGCGCTGTGTCACCCTCAGGTTTAATAACAAATGCGCACGCATTGAGCAGATGTTGGTCATAAGCAGCGGCATCCTCGCCCAGGGCCTTGTATGTCGTTGACTTATGCATGGCCCGCCGGTTAACCCACAGCAACCTGGCCCCAGGCAGCCGACGCATATCGACTGGCACATGTCCGGTTGTTTCAAAGAGTGTTTGGGGTACTAACGCCTGAACCTGATTCACATCAATCATTCAACACTCTCGTCAGGTTGCTTGGTCGTAGGTATTGAGCCCGACAACTGATCGGTAACCCATTGGACCAATTCCCAGCGATCGGACTGGTTGATCTCAATGAGTTGCGCCCGTTGACGGCCACGACTGACGTTCAAAAATAACCGGGGCTCATTCGGGAAAAGTTGCCCCCCAGAGCTGTCCAATGGCGGATGAGCCTGGAGACAGGCGTATTTCCAACGAGGAAGAGCCTGGAGGGATGCAACTGAACGGGTTGTTTTAGTGTGCCGATGGGCGGCCCACGCGCAGTGCTGGTTGATC
>Ga0208509_1000099_pt1 | contig 38672 bp, 57 predicted proteins | sample LakWasMeta7_HOW4_2_FD_183857 | JGI IMG/M metagenome (GOLD analysis project Ga0208509, IMG submission 183857) | Freshwater sediment methanotrophic microbial communities from Lake Washington under simulated oxygen tension - Sediment Metagenome... | ecosystem: Environmental > Aquatic > Freshwater >...
GAAACCTTGCAACCCGTCCGCCGCAATAGTCTCTGAGGCCACCTTTTCAAAAACATAGCCCAACGATCCCGCTTTGACGATCTCGACTTTGATCTGCGCGGCAATCAGCGAGTTGCCGTAATCGGCCAGGGGCAAATCGTAAAAAACGATGTAAGCCAGGCCGCGATAGGCCGGGACATTGGCGACGCCCAAGGTGGACTGCATACGGGCGTTGGCGGTTTGGGTATCAGTGCCCCGATAAAGCTTAAAACCCAACTGCGCCTTGTTGCTGGCAATGATCGTGGCATGATTGCTGCTGCCGGCATGGTAAAACAGCTTCGGCCCAATCCAGATGCGCTTAATGCCGATGATCGGATCGCCGTCGCTGCAATCGCACAGTCCGAGCGCGAAGGTAGCGGAATAGGTATAGGTGGTTGATGCCGCCCCGCCCCCTCCCATGCCTTTGCCGCCCAGCAAGCCGCCGCCCGAGTCATTAGCTGTTTCTTTAAGCTGGTTATTTTCCAGCCAAAAGATATTTCCGAATACGGCGATCGTACCGTACAGACGTGGAATAAATGCGCCGTAGGTGGCGGTTTGGATGGTCAGGTCGGAGAGGCGCGGACCGCCATTGTTATTTTTCGGGGGGTCGAGGGCGCTGCCAACAGCGCCCCCCACCGTCATACCAAGCGAAAATCCAGCATAGGCCCCCTGAAAACCGCCAAAATATCCCCCAATGGCTGCGCCGACTATCCCTAGAGCAATGCCGCCTATACTGCTGCCGCTCATGCCTCAACCCCCACAAACCGGTAAACCGCGACAATGCGCTTGATCCACTCATCATCCAGATCATGTTCGCAGACCTGGCCCACGGCCTCGTAACTGTGGATTACGGTAGCGCCGGCGCAGATGGCGACGTGCTGTGGCTCTTTCTGGAAACGCATCAACAGGATATCGCCCGGCTGCCGATCGTAAACGCGCACCAGGCAGGGCTGCCCGTCCAGCATTGATTGCAATAAGCCCCGGTGCGGCGTGCGGCCATAACCGGGTCGGTCGTTGTATTCAACGCCCAGTTGCCCGGCGACACACGCGGCAAGTCCCGCGCAATCCAGCGCCAAGCCGGGAACGCGGCCCTGATGGCGGAATTTTGTACCGATCTGGGCGCGGGCGGCGGCAATGATCTCTTCGCGCGTCAAAGCGTCCACCATTGATCGTGATGGCACGGTTTTTTGTATAAAAAATCTTCCAATTTATAACTAATGGGCGCTCGGATAATTTTTATATTATTCCTCGGCCGCTTTGTATTGGATCGGCAAACAGCCTCTTTACGGGGCTTTAGGCTTTGCGTCATTTAAGCCCCCGGTCTTGATACTGCGAGCTGGTTGGGATAAAGCTAAACCCGCCGAAATTCGCGATATTGCTCCATTTGGTTTTGCAATCCGCCAGGCGCTTGCGGCAGCCGGGGATCATGGTGTAGGCATCGCCGACTTCAACTGGGTAATGGAACGCCTCATGGGTAGTAATGCCGCCCGCGATATGCGCCACCGTGCCGCCGCTGGTATAGGTGGTAAATGCCGTGCTGTTGATGTCGACCGTTATACTGGCCGTTGCATCTACTGCCGTAATTGTACCGGTCAGCCCGTTGATTTCCGTCATTCCGCTGACACCGGAAAACACTACCACATTGCCTCTAACGAAAGTATTAGCACCTATAGTGACTACGGCTGAGGCCGCTTTGGTAATCGCGGTAATCGTGCCGGTATGCACGCCGATGAAGGTTTTAATTTCCTCCGGCTTCAGCCCGGCATTGGCGCCGGTGGTAAAGGCGATCGTGCCCTCGCCGAAATAATCATCATCCTCGGTGCGGGCGCTGTCGCGGAATATGGAATTGCTAGTGACTGAAGTAATCGTGCCGGTGACGGTAATCGGCCCTAGATCAACTTTACAGCCGGCGTATTCCTGGCCGCCAAAAGTTTTTTGGCAGGTTGTCGTATAGGTTTTGCCGACGGATTGGTTGAGCACGTCGACCGACATCATCAGCTCGGCGGTGTAGCGTTTATCCCGCTGCGTGATCTTGCCCATGAACGCCATGCCCAGGGGCTCTTCATCCTCGACGGGGCTATTCCAGGTGGTGGCGAAAGCGTAGACGCGGGCATTGTCGAAGACGCCGGAGACAATCTCATTGTAATCAATACCGGCAATGTCGGCGATGCCGGTCAGGTCCATAATGCCGGGCGACATGGCGTTTTCTGAAGTCTGCCCAGTAAATTGGTAACCACTGTCGGTCTGGTAGGTATGCCCGCCCATGGTTAAATCGCGGACGTGATCGGTTAGGTAGACCGTAGGGCCCCACAGCGGCACGATGCGTAGGCAGTGGATTTTATAGCGGTAATCGGCTACGGCGGATTTCATAGGTTAAGCAATTCGATAATTTCTATTTCGCTGGTTTCTCGCACGCCCGGCGCCAAGGACTTAACATCGATGCGGCTATTAAAACGGCAGGGGATGTCGTATTCACAGCCGCCGTAAACCACTTCGCCGGTTTGCGGGCGGGTGTTGACCGTGCCTGCGCTGGCGTAGGCGGTGTAGGCGGTGGAGTTGATGTTGACGGTGATATCGGTCGCACCAATGGCGGTAATAACGCCGCGTTTGCCGTTGATCTCCGTCATGCCGACGACGCTGGAAAAATACACCGACTCGCCGACGGCGAACGTATGCGCGCCGACGGTAACGACTGCGCTGCTGGCCTGGGTGATGCCGGTTATCGTGTCGGTTTTATTGGCGTTAAAGGTGACTAATCCGGTCGTGGTGGATACCGTCCACATGGTCGTGATGGGTACGGCCAGGGTATCGATTGCCACTAATACCGTGCCGGCCACCGGTTTAAAGATCGACCGCACCGGCTTGCCGATGCTGATAGCTGCGCCGCTGCCGTAGGCTACCTGAAGCTGATAAATACCGGCGGATACCAGCGCCAGGGCCTGATCGAAAGCGGTAGGTGCACCGGTGCGGCCGTTGGTGGTGTAATCATCCAATGCCTTGACGCGGAAACCGGCATACATACCGTAAGTGCGGTGGTACAGCGACATGATGTCCGTCCACAGATCGGCGGTTTGCTGTGTGTAAAAAATGTTGTAAATCCGGCGTGGGAAGGCATGGACCAAGCGGCGGTATTCGCTGCCGGAGGCGGTTTCGGTTATTTCGACATTGTACTCGTCGGAGTAACTCGCGCCGGCGCGGACGCCAATCGGCAGGCGTTCCTCCAAGAATTCAGACATACCGCGACGCCCCGTTGATCAGGCCTAACGCCTCGCGCGCGCCCTGTCCTGCAGCCCGGCGCACATCCGGCGCTGTGCCCGATTGCACATTGACGGTAATATTGATGGTTTGCGCGGGGTGCTGGCCGCCGCCCATCGATTTAACGCCCAGCTTGCCGTCCGGCCCACGCGTTAACGGCATAATCGCCTCCGGTCCGGCCTCGCCCATTAAACCGGTGCGCCCGCCTGCCATGGGGAATTTTGTCGGCTGGTCGAACAGATCGCCCTTGGCAAATTTGATAACGGGATTAGAGTGGTTGGTTTTGGGAAAGGCAATGACATTGCCGCCCTCAAACACACCGCCTTTGGCAAATGGTACCACATTGCCGCTATCGTAAATATTGCCGACGGCGTTGGCGTAAGAGAGCAACGGGCCGTTGCCCTGAAAGGTGCTCCCTGAACTGGATGAACTAAACAACGAAAACAGGGAGCTGAAAAAGCCGCCCGCATCGCTGCCGCTGCTGCTTGAATCCTTAAACGAGCTTTTCAGGGCGTCGAAAATATACGCGCTGCTGGCCTCGGCCGCCATCCGCCGAAGCGTGGTAATAAAACCGTCCAGCATACCGGTCAGCCCGCCCTGGAACGGATCGAATAGGAAATTAGCAAAGGCGTCCTGCATGTTACGCGCGGCCTGATCGGCAAATTTGCTCAGCTCATCGGTGCCCTTTTTGGCGGGATCGATGAACGAATCATTGTAGGCCTGGCCGAGTTTGTCGAATTCCACCTTGGCCCTGTCGGCATCGATAATATGGAGGTTTAAAGCGTCCTGCACATCGCCCAAACCGGCGATAAAATCCTGCCGCGCGCCGTCGAATTTTTGCGTAAGCCGGTCGAATGTAGCGGCGGTATCTTCGATTTGTTTTTGCGCCAGCTTCAGGCTTTCTTCGATGATCGCATCGTATTCTTCATAGGCTTTAGCATTAGCGTCGATGGCATCTTTTTCGGCAGCCAAATTTAACAGCTTGAGCTTTTGGCCTTCGCTTAATTTTTGCAGCGAGCCATTGAGCACCTCGTATTCCATTTTGGCGGCTTCGCTATTGTCGCCATGCAGGGCGATTTCGCGCTGCAATGATGCTACCAGGGAATTGTATTTGCTGGTGAGCGCATCAACCGAGGCGCCCGCCCTTCGATTAGCCGACTCGGCTTCTTCTCCAATGCCGAGGAAGGCTTTAACACCGGCATCACTGGTAGTCGTTGTTTTTATTTTGGCTTCATTTTGCTGCGCATTAAAGGCGTCGATAATGCGTTGACGCTCTTTTAATAAGTTGTCGAGCCGATTCTTTTCCAGATTAATATCGCTACCGGCCAGGCCATCAATTAACCCCCCAATAGCCCCGTCATTTTTAATCGCTTTGATCTTGGCTTCGGTACGCTCGATGGCGTCGGTAACGTCGCTTAGCTCCCTGGTTAAGCCTGTAAACGTATCGCGTTGAAATACAAAATCGCCGATTCCCTTCATCACATTATTAAATGTGACGCTCTTTTCTGTGGCGTCGGCGATATGCTCAGTTAACTGAGTAAATCCATCAAGTATCGGACCGGCAACGAGGATAGACAGGCTGCCCAATCGAAACTTCATAGTATCGATCTGATCATTAAATTGAGCCGCCTGTTTTGACATTGTGCCAATATTACCGGACCAAGCCAGCCCATCCTTCATCTGTTCGCGAATAGCTGCGCTACCCTGCAATAAGAGCGGGGCCAATTCAGCGTAATTTTCATTGAGCACCTTTACGCCCAGGGCTGCGCGGGTTTGCGGATCTTGAATCGATTTGAATACGTCGGCCAATTGCAAAAACGCCTCAATCGGGTCTTTAGCGGTAATACCGAGCCTTGCGAATTCCTCCCGATTTTTTCCAATATTAGCGCTGAGTTTATTGGCCGAGGCGGCAAACGCCTCCATGCTGCTATCGGATAGTTTTAAGCCTAATTGAAGTCCTGCCAACTGCTCGACTGCGATACCGGTGCGATCAGCCATATCGTTGAGCGCATCAGCGGCGTCGATTCCGGACTTAAGAAATGTTACGATTCCACCTACGGACAATCCAACACCTAAAGCCTTGAAGGCCGCACCGACTTTGCTTGACATGCTTTCGGCTTGTTGCTGGAATCTATTGAGCTGGTCGACAGCCTGGTCGACCTGGCCCGATATATTGCCTAGATGCGCATTAATATCTACGGTGACGCCTAATGCCATTTGATTATCTCGTTACATTTAGATTGAGCTGTCTAAGCAATTGCTCGGTAGATACCTCAAGCGCCTGCACCATGATTTCTAAAGTCCTTTTTGATGCAGAGTCGAAGCCTTTTTTGATGAAATTCTGGCCATCAATATGCCGCGATCCGCTGTTGCGGTAACGTATTCGGCGCGCTCGCGACTTTTTACCCGTCCGCGATCTTTGCGCTATGCTGTCCAACTGTGCATTAACGACACTCTGCAAATGCTGGCCTTCCGTGACGATACCTAACGAGATAGCCTCGCGCGCTGAAATTTGCCTACTGCCCAAGTTGTAACCCTTATCGACAAACGAGCCATACCATGCTCCTTTTTTATCGGTTCTGGATTTACCCGGATAGCAGCTGATAAAAAGCCCTACCGTGCCATTTAATTTGTATTTGTTGCGCTTTGAGGTGACAACCCTGATAGATCGTTTAATCCTGCCGGGCGGCAAGATGGTCGATACGCCGGGAGCAACCTTTTTGCGTTTGCCGTTAATCATGGCCCACTGTGCCTTTTGGGTATATTCCCGTGAGCCATGCTTACTGGATGGAGCAGCGGCGCTGATAGCTTTTTTCATATAATTTGCGCCCTTGCGGATCGACAACATAACGACGCGCTCGGCCAATTTAGGGCTAATTTGAAATAATGCACGGGTAACATCGTCTATGCCGCGAATACGGATACTAAATTCATCGTCAGCCATGCTGAAACTCCCTAATTAATGCCAGTTGCCGGATCAGCAGATCAATATCGGCGATGCCCAACAGCTCGGCGACGACCGGCAAACCGGTCCAGTCGATTGCGCCGCCAAGCAGATTCCACGCCTGCACCGCCAAGGCCATGCCATCGGGCGCAGGCCCTTGCGGTAGCGGTAAGTTGCTGGCCTCTAGCCAGCGCTGGGCTCCCCCAATGCGGCTGCCGTTTTATCGATGTGCGCGGTATAGGCGTCGGTGATCGCCTGGACGATGGGCGCCCATAAATCCGGCTTGTCCTCGACCCAGCACATGAATAAATCGGAATCGAACGGTACGGCCACGCCCGTACCGCCTGGGACAATATCCACCTCGCCCACACCTTGCCAATCGATGACAAACCGGCGCATGATGTCGCCCTGTTTGATGTTTTGGCCTCGAAATTCGGTTATTTCCATATCGGTCGGGCGGCGGATGGTGAAGCTATACCCCCCCGCGAATACTAGAGACTCGCGGCTTTTTTTGAGTTTATCGATTAAGGCTTGGCTCATGATTCAACTACGCTCATCATAAATTAATTAAGACGAGTAGTAGGATGGGGCACCCTCGGCGGAAATGCTGGATTTGGTCTTGATGACCTGTAGGGCTGATGCGGTCGGCAGCGCGGAGTGTCCGACATAACCGTTGAATACCATGATCGTGCCGCCGACGCCGAAGGTAAATTTAAAGGCAAGTTTAGATTGCGCATCGGAGGCGACTTTCATGGCCGCTTGGCCCGTATCCGTCACGTCCCACAAATGCTCGAAATCGATCGCGAACGGGTTTGCCGTGCCGGGGATGTTGGTTTTGACGTTGCTATGGATTACAGTGGTGTCGAGTTTGTCGAACTCGCCGCCTGACATCTGCACATCGGCCATCGTGGTGATGGACGTGCCGAAGGTGATCTTTTTGGCCGTGCCGCTGCTGAAGGTATCGAAAGCGCTGGTGTCGATACCCGTTCCGCCGCTGATATCCTCAAGCTGGAACGAGACGGTGGTGGATACGTTACAGACCCGAAACACGCGGTCGTTAACTTGCCACATGCCCTGGACGGACAGTACGACGAAATCGCCGTTGCTAAAATCGTGCGTAGCGGTGACGACGCCGGGCGCGGCCTTGCTGATGGCGGTAATGGTTTTCGCCGCGCCTAGTGCGGACTGCACGGCGACGGCGACATTGGACATTTTACGAATGGTGGACATTGCTGATCCTCAAATTTTAGGCATAAAAAAACCCGCCTAAGCGAGTCTGGTGTTGGGGTTGGGTCTGGCGTTAAACGGTGGCGGCTTTCTCGGTCGAGTGGTACGAAACGTGATAGGTGAGGGTGATGACATGGATTTCAGGCTCATCCTCGGCAATATTAAAGTCCGTCCCAACTAATACAATATCGTCGGCATTGGTGGGTTGAGACATGACCGACTCGATCAACACGGCGGCGGCGTCCATATCGGTTTCCGCTTTTTCATCGTCGACCGTGCCGCGAATCCAGGCGTTGATTGACACGGTTAATACGCGGTCCTGCGCGCGCGGCTGAGGGTGTACAGTGAGCGTTTGGCAGCTTTCTTCCTCGGCATACAGGGTGATGGCGGGGAATATAGTTTTAGGCGGGCCGACGCGCTGGATGCGCACCGCGCCGAATCCGGTCAGGCCTTTTAATAGGGTAGCTAGATCGTTAAGGATTTTACGGCGCAGGTGCATTAAAAATAACCCCGCATATCCACATAGTTATCCAGCAACTGCTTGGCGGCATAGGGGATGGTAAACGGCCGCGTGACGCCTTCGATGCTGCTCTGGAAGACTTCCCATTGCCCGACAATTAACGCAATCGCCTCTTTAATCGGGCCAGGCACAGCCGACGCCGCCCCGAAGCCGCAAACGTATTCGACCTGCACCGAGTTAAGCTGCTCGCGGATCGCCGGCCAGCTTGCGGCATAGGCGGGGACCACGACGCCGCAAACGGTATCTACCAGATACAGCGAGGAGCTAAGCGTTTGTTGGACGCCATCGATATCAAGATACTTGATGCTTGATACCGAAACCAACGGAGCTTTTAAGGCGATCAGATAGCCCTCGTTGGGGTCCCAGGGATAATCGTCGTCATAGCCGGTCCAGGTTTGGGTAATGAATGCCCGCCGGGTGTAATCTTCGGCCCATTGCCGCGCGGTGGCGATGCGCGAAGTAATGACCGTATCACGCGCGGTTTCGGCGGATTGGGTGATACCCAGATGCGCACGCATTTCCGCCAGGGTGACGGGTTCGGTTGCCGGCGCAGTTTTTATAATGTGCTTCATAATTGCTTCATGCGCCTAATAAGATGGACCATATGCCAAAGCGCTTGCATTAAGGCCATGCAGAGCCGGCAGAATTTAACCGGCGTCATGGGGATTAATCCAGCTAAGCCGACTGCCAACCCGTGCTATCGCTATATAAAATAATCTTGTCGTTCTTGTTGGCCAGGACGGTTGCCGCATTGATGCCGTCTATGGTTTCCGCACCTAACGGCGTTACCGACACTGTGTTTGCGGTGGCGTCTGTTTTTTTAACGGTAATTTTTGCCGTATTGCCGACAGCGGTGGGTAGGTTGACCACATAATTACCGGCGGTGGCATTAACGAATATATTTTGCACGCCAGATGTGCCGGTGACATTAACGGGGGTGGCATCGGGATTGTTGGTAACCGGAACGGTGCTGGTGCCTGCGGCTATTTGCGCCCATGACGCGCCGTCGCTGGCATAAAGCGTTGACCCGATCTGGCACAGGCCGACGCCGAATTTCGCCGCATCGGGCCGCTCGGAAAGCGAACCTACCGTAATGGACGGATTGAAGCGCCGCCCAGATGAATCCTGAAGCGCGATAATCCTGCCATCGTCGGTATTGCGGACGAAGAATATATCGCCGCTCACTTTCTCTAAATATTCTGACATTGTTTAACCTTTTTCCCGTTTGATTTGCTCGATTAATGTTTGCAGCCGCATCATTTCCGCATAGGCCGCGCGGGCGGCTTGCTCGCTGGACTGGTAGCTGACTCGCCAGGCTTCATAAGTCATCTATATCTTCTCCCAGCCAAACCGCGACTTTGCGTTTTAAAAGGGCTTCCATAAAAAAAAGGCTGCGGCTGCCCATATGGCCGGATATACCGATAAAGGCAGCCGCCAATATGGGCGGGATTTTTGCCGACTCGCAGAAATAAAACGTCAACATGCCGACGAAACCGGAAATACAAACCTCGCCGACCAGTTCCGCCAATGAAAACGCCGCCTTGCTTTTACTTTTAATCCGCCGAATGTAGCCGGCTATCCCACCCCAGGCTGACAATCCGATTACCCAGAAATACGTTGCAATTGAATACGACGTGGGGTCTTTTTCCATAATGCTCATGTTGGGCGCGGTTAAAAAATATTCGTCAGATCGGCAAGTGCTGATCGCGGATCGGGGCGGAGTGATCGTAATTTTTTTCGATTTCCGCTGCTGTCGGCAGGGTTTCGCGCTCGGTGAAATCTAGCTGGATGCTACCGTCGGCCTGGCTATTAAATTGAATATCCAGGGTATCGTAGCCATATAATCGCGCCGCCTGCGGATACATAGAATCCATCAGCGTCGTGGTTTTCGGCAGGCCGATCTCGATTCCGCGCGCATGGGCCTGGCCAAGCCAAAACTCTACACACGCCCGGCCTTTTTCTGCATCGTGCACGTTGGGGTAGGTGTAATCCATCCCGAACAGACTTATTTTTGTCGCCCCGACATGGATGGCGAACGCCACGGCATAGGCTGCGGTGTTGTTGAAATAGTCATGGCCTAGATGATTAAGTATGTCTTCCAGCGGGAAATCGACCAGGGCAGGGTAGTCCGGGTGCGCGCGGCTGGTGATGACCGGCACGCGACTGACCTTAAGCCATTGCAGCATCGCGGCGATGTTGGACGCGGGCGCGGCGGCGGCTCTGATCTCCTGGATGCGCACGTCGTCCATGTGGAAGATCAGGTCGCAGTCGAAGACATTGCCCAGGGCGTTGATTGCCCAGGTTTCATCGCAAAACCGCGACCGCCCGCCAAGGCGCTTGGTATGCTCAAGGTATTGATCCAGGCTGGGGCCAAGTCCAAGAATGGCAATATGGCGCTCCTGGATATCGACAGGGGCGGGCAGTTCCGCACGCCGGCACACAGCTATCAAGGTACGGCCCTGTATATCATCCTCCACTTCGGATTCTGGCCCGGCTTGTCCGTACCATTCGTCGGCGTACCAGCCGCATTCTTGCAGCAGGGCATTAAATTGGGCTTTGGTATAATGCCGGTAATGATAGGCGATGGTTTTGCCAGGTTCGTATTCGTAGGGGAACATATCTTCATTCGGCACGCTGGCAATCAGCAGCGGCGCTGACTGGCGCAGTGCTTTAAGCAGCGGGCGCGGGTCTTGCAAATGCTCGATGGTTTCAAAGCTGACAGCGGCGTCAAAGTCGCCCAGGTCGCCGGGAACGTTGCCGTTGCCGGTTTTAAATTCGCCGGATAAATTGCAGTAATGCTGCTTTGCATAGGCGATAGCCTCGCCGGCAATATCAATGCCGGTCGGGATCAGTCCCGCATTAGCCATAATGCGGCAGCCGTAACCAATGCCGCAGGCGTAGTCAATGACTCGCGAGCCGAAGCGGATTACTTTTGCCGCGAATTCATAGCGCGCGACATGATCGCGGCGGATGTCGTCCAGGGTTGGCGATACTTGTCTTTCGCCGGTATTTTCTAAATTCATTGGTTCTTCTCTCGCCAGAAATTAAGGGGTTGCCGAGTTTCACGGCGACAACCGGGCGAGCGGTTGCCCTTCTTGCTGGGGCTTGCTACGGTTAGTGAGCGGAGTCGAACTAAGGATTATCGGCCGGCGCCAGGCCTGGGCTGTGCAATACAGCTATTGCGCCTACTACACCGACGGAGGTAACACCTGTTTGCACGGCATCTATTGAAACGTAGCGTTTCACGCCTTTATAGCCGACTCGCTTGGTAACTTCCTTAGTCGTACCGGCGGTTCTTGGGGTTGCCGCCGGCAAACTTGCCAATGTCTCTGTTCCGATCAGGTTGCTATCGGCAACCGAAGTCATCGTGCCAGTTACGTCGCCCTCCTTTACGACTACGGTGACGACTGTACCGGTTGTCGTAACTGAGCCATAGGCTACGATAAACTCAACGCCACCGTACCCCTGGCGATCGACAACCAAGCCGGTTTTAGTGGCATTGGCGCCGATAGCGGCGGGGACAATGGCGGTTTTAGTGCGGATGTTGCTATGTAAATCTCGAATAGTCATGGTCTTTCTCGGTTAAATCAGCCGGAAGATTGCCGGCCACAATATTGCGGGCAACAAAAAACCCGCCGAAGCGGGTCTTTTGCGAGCGGGTTTTTTATGATGTCGCGAATTTCATCAGCTTGATGGCTTCAAAATTCGTGATGCCACCACCGAAACGGCGGCGGAAGTTGAATTTTGTCACGCCTTTGGTGGTGATGTTATCGCGGATCAACGTTGTACCGGCACGATTTACGATCGTGTAGCCGGCCTTGAAGTTGCCGAATGCCAGCGAGTAACTGGCGGCGGCGATATCGGCAACGTTATCGTCAACTTCGACCGGATTACCCAGCAAGCGGCCACCGAAGGCTGCAGCGGGATCGGGTTGCCAGAGGTAGTAACTGCCTGAGCCGTCCTTCAATTGCCGGATGGTGCCCAAGGTGGAATCATTGGTCAGCCAGACAGCGCCGGGGCGATATTGCGCTTTTAAAGCGTGCTGCAACGAGACGATCTTATCCGCCGGCGCAACCGAGGCGAAGGCCGCAGATTTTCCGGAGACGATATAACCCACCTTACCCCAGGCATACGAGCTGTTAGCGATATTGGTGTAGGCGGTGATGCCGCGCGCCTTGCCGACGCCGTTGCCGGTGATGAACTCCGACCCTGCGCCGGCGGCAAACCCGATGGCCGCTTCCATCGCCAGATCGTTCTCAAGATCGATTAAAGCATCTTGCAGGGTTTCGTTGTTTACCCAGGGCTCAACTTCCGCCGGAAACACATCGATGGCGACTTTTGAGTAGGTAGGCTCAGTGGTTTCGCCTGCGGTTGCGCCTTCGGCGACACGTGCCATCGTCATGCCGGCAGTTTTAATCAGCTTTTCATACCGCGCCGAGCCGATGGTGACGTTATTAGCCAGTCGATAAACGGCGCTGATCGTTGGAACGATGCGATCGATCATTTGATCCATTTCCGGAAGGACTAAATAGCCGCCCTCGGAATCCGTACCGGTATTCATGGCTTTGCGTTGCATATCAGCTAGATTATCGGTGCGTCCCTTGCGGATATAATCGTTAAAAGCGGCTTTATATTCGCGCTGCTCGTCGGTCATCTCACCCGCGCCGCCGGGGATGCGGTTGGCCTTTTTCTGGATCTCAAGGATCTCTTTATCCAGTTTGGTCATGGCTTCGCTGAGGCGTCCGACCTGTTCGGTTAAATCGGCGGGAGCCCAGCCTTTTGACTCGATAGATTTTAGGCGTTCGTCGTTTTTGGTTTTGAATTCCTCAAAGATATTGCCCTGCTTTTGCAGCATATCGTTGATGTCTTTCAATTCAATGTCGCCGACGCCTGCCAGCATTAGGCCGCCGGCGGTTAATTCCTCGGCGGATGCGGTGTAGCCCAGCGCCTGGGCGATGAATAGGCCGAGGATCGCCAGAAGCGACCAGGCCACGCGGGATGTAATTTTCATAACAGTTATCCTAGATTGATTTAAAAATGTTTTGTCTGCGCTCCAATAGCGCCGCCATTTGTTTTAGCTCTTCACTACCGGCATCCCGCTCGGTAATCAATTGCCGGAAGCCACAGCTGACAACTGTTTTGGCTTCCTTTTTGCTCAACCCGACTACATCCCGCAGGAGTTGTTCAAAATCTCGTTCCGTCATTTCCGCTGCGGATTTGACGTTGCCGATCCGTGCCTTGTCGTTGGCCGGAAAGGTGACAATACTGATCTCGACCAGGTCGATCTGCTTTAATAGCCGATCGTATGGGTCGTTTCTTCCGCCGTAGGCTTCTTCGCGCACGTAATAGCCGATTGATAACCCGGTGATGGCAGGGCGGGGCTGCATTTTCATCAGCGCATGGATTTCAGTTCCGCGCGGGGTTGGCGCCAGCGTTCCGGCGGTTTTCAGGCCGGTATCATCCTCTTTCAGGTCGGTATAGACGCCGACTGGGGTTAAATCGTTGGCGCTGACGGCCCAGCCGCCGTGCTGCGTGAGCATGGCCGGCCAGTTTTGTTTGCCGCTTTTCACATCCGCCAGGTAGGCGGAGAACGCGCCTTTTTCGATCACATCACCGTAGCTGTCGATATTGCCGAAAACCGCGCCGTAGCCGGTAAATTCCATGGTGTCGGCGGCGGTTTCCGATGGCGCCAGCTTGCATTCAGCAAAATTGATGCGCTTGGTTTCCAGCGCGGCGGGTTGGGCGGTTTTTTTATGGAGTTGCGGCATTGTTGCTATTTCCGTCGGTTGGATTGGCCGGGTCTGTCATGTTGAGCGGGACTCGGTAGGTTTCGCCGCCAGCATAGGGGTTCATGTCTTCCAGGGCGCGGATTTCATTCGGATTCAGCGCGCCGATACCGTACATTTGCGCGTAAAATGCGGCCCGATCGGTTGCCACGCTGGCCAGATAGGCGTTGCGCATAAATTTGGTGTGATAGCCCTGTTTGCGCTCGCCATCAGTCAGCAGGTTACAGTCGGCGGATTGCTCAATTCGGCTAAGCCAGGGCCCCATGGTATTGCGTAAATGCGCCAAAAACATCTGTTCGGCACTGGCATAGGTGGTCGTTTTGTCGCTATGCCCGACCATAATCGGCATCACCTTAAAGGCCCGGCAGGTTTCCTCGACCTGAAACCGACGGGTTTCGAGGAATTGGGCGGCATCGTTGGCGGTGGCCATCGGCTCCCACTTCATCCCGCCCCACATGACTGCGGTTTTATAGGCGTTGGCGGTGCCGGATTGACGCGCCTCCCAGCTTTCGCGCAGGGCCTTAACCTGATCCGTATTTAGGCTTTGATCGGTCGACAGCACGCCGCCAACAGTGGCGCCATTGCTAAACATGCGCGAGCCATGCTCTTCCAATGCCAACGCCAGGCCGACAGCCTCGCGCATCAGGCGCACGCCGTCCAAGCCCTGCCAACCGTTCCAGCTTGGTCCTCGAATATGCCAGATGTCGGACTTGGGAAGGATTTGTTTTTGCCCGCCCTCCAGGCTTATTTCGTAACTGGATTCGTTATCCTTGCGGATTACCTTGACGTTTTGCGGCTCCAGGGGGAGCAATTCGACGATACCGCCGCGCACCCGGTTGAGCCAGATATAGGCATCGTTGGTCAGTACCAAATGCAGGCCGATCTGTTCGCGCAGTTCAAACGCGGTTTGCCAGTCGTTAGGTTTGGTTTTGATCAGTTCATAAACCGCATGGTCCGATGCGGGATCGCTGCCGCCGTCGGGCCTATCCCTGAACAATTTGAACGGGAGCTGGGCGATATCCTCGGCAATCACCCGCGCGCAGGATTGCGCCGTGGTCAACTGCAACACGGTTTTGTGATTGATCGGGATGCCGGCCTTGCTGCTGGCCTGGCCCAGCAGCTCGCGCCAGATGTCGGCGCTGTTAGTGATCGCGCTTTTCTTTTGGAAAAATTTAAACCAGGCCATTTACCAGAACTCGACGCCGACGGTGATGGTTTCTTCTGTGAGCATGGCGCGTCCTATGGCGATTATTAAGGCGACTGCAGGGTCGATCTTTTCGGATGATTTGTTCTTTGCCGGTTTGATATTGCCGGCGGGGTCCTGATCGGCGACGACGTTGCTCATCGCCCAGTTGAGGACCGGGTCATTCGGGTGTTCGATTTCTTTTGCCAGGTAACGGCGTTCCAGCTCTTTCATCGGGGCATTCATGGAGGCATAGCCCATGCCGAACTGCACCATCGGCGCGCCGACTTCCATTAGGTCGTTGACAAGCTGGCTGCTGTTCCAACGATCGAAGCCGATTTCCTTGACTGGCCACTTTTCCAGCATGGTCAGGATGTCGGCCTTGATCCAGTTGTAGTCTATGACGTTGCCGGGCGTCAGTGTCATCCAACCTTGTTCATGCCATTGCCGGAACGGGACGGCGGTTTTCCGGTAGCCGGCGTTAACGGTATCTTCCGGCAGGTAATGCTTGCCGAAGGTGCGCCATGAGCCGTCGGCCAGGATAGCAATACCGCCGATGCTGGCGATGTCGGAGACTGACGCCAAATCGATGCCGAGATAGACCTGGACTGGATCGATGATTTCATCCGGTTTGTAATCTGCGCCGCATTCCATCCAGCGCTCAATGTTGCACCAGGAGGACTCGCCCGTAACCCAAACATTGAGGTGTTTGGTTAAAAAATTTGTTTTTGCGGTCGGCATTACTGCCGCCTGCCTGGCCTGTTCGCGCAGGTAATCCAGGCTGACTGATACGCCCAGGTTAGGATTGGCCTTGATCCAGTTGGACTCATCCTGCCAGTCGTCGCCGTCGTCCAGGGTATAAATGCAGCCGAAGAAGCTATCGTCGTCTATTACGCCGGTGAGCACCTTGATGGCATAATCGCGGACCTCGTAGCAAATGCCGTTCTTGTTAAACCCCGCCGTGGTGATCGCCCAGATCAGCGGTTGCGATCGGGCGCCCAATGCGGATTTAAGCACGTCCCAAACTTCCGGAGTCTTATGCGCGTGCAGCTCGTCAACCAGGGCGATATGCGGGTTAAGGCCGTCCATGGTGTTGCCGTCGGCGCTCAGCGGCTCAAACTTGCCAAAGTTTGTTGCATGAACGATGCGGTGTTGCTGCACATCCAGGCGTCTCCGTAAGGGCCTGGATTGCTTGACCATGCGGCAGGCTTCCTCAAACAGGATGCGGGACTGTTCGCGCTTGGTAGCCGCGGCGTAAATTTCAGGACCGCCTTCCTCATCTTTAGTCAGACCGTAGACGCCGACCCCTGAAAGTTTGGTGGTCTTGCCGTTTTTGCGCGCGACCTCTTCGTAAATCGTCCTGAATCGTCGGAGTTCGGTATCCTGATGTTTCCAGCCGAATACGCAGGCGAGCCCCCAAGCCTGCCACCCGGCGAGTTCGATTTCTTTCCCTGACCACTCGCCTTTGCTGTGCCGTAAATAACTGAAGGTGTTTAGGATTCGCCAGGCGGACTCCTCGCAAAAAAAAAGGCCGCGATTGGCGGCCTCTTTTAGGTCTCTGTCATGCCGCTCGACGGCAAGACGGGTTAGTTTTCCGGCTTTAATTTTACCGTTGATGACATCGCGCCCATATTGGGCGGCTTTTTCGAGGGGGTCACTCAAATTTTTAGACCTTAATTGCCAATGGAGCCATTACTCGGCGCGCTTCCCCATTGCAGTTGTTTTTTATCTCAGCCTTTGAACCGATCAATTGATACAATCAAAGTCTAAAAATTATCAAAATCGTCGAAAATATCGCCCTGGCCTGACATCATGCCGCGTTCCGCTGCCGGAGCCAGTCCGAATTCACCTACCAACGAGCGCCACTTGCGCCAGTCGTCATTGAGTTGAGCAACCTCGGGGCGGGATTTATGCTGCTGTCCATTGCGGCCAGTGACAACATAGGTCCACTCACTTTCATCCAAATATTTTCTGGCGTCGGACAGGCGACGAACAACGCGGCAATATTCGCAGAATGCGTCAACGAAATGTGGCTTCAATCTGCCCAACATTGCCAACTGGGGCGCCATGCGATCCCAAACTTTCAGCTCATCATCACTGAGAAGATCAGCAGGCCGGAGTGCATTCGCCCGTGCGAAATGAACGGCTTGTGGCTCATCGTGCAGCGGGATAGCCACTACATTTGATTTATTTTTTAAATCTTGCTTTCGACCTCTGGCCATATCACTCCCCACCAATCCAACTGCGTGGGCTTTTCCTATTTAATTTCAAATCCGCACAAATAAGATGGGGGCACGCATAGACCCGGTTAATCTGTAGAGATTCGACCCGCCCCCGCCTGGTCTCGTCGGCTCTTAGCCTCGTGGCAGGATTTGCACAGGGATTGCAGATTGTTATCGACATAGTCATCGCCACCGCGCGAGCGCTCGATGATATGATCCACGTGCGTCGCCTCAGTCAATCGCCCCGACTTTCGGCAGTGCCGACACAATGGCTCTTGCTGTAATTGCTGCGCACGTACCCTGCGCCATCGCGCCGACGCATAGAACCGATTATTGATTTGATGATTAACACTGCCGGCATGATAGCGCTTGTGCGATTCGCGCCGATGCTGCTCACAATATCCCGCACGATCAACCAGCGCCCTGCATCCAACGTGACGGCAGGGCGATTTTGCAGCGATTGGCATGGTAAATCTCAGGCATAAAAAAAGCCCCGTATGATTACCATGCGGGGCTTCGTTGCGATTGTGGGAAAATATACCCTAATATTGCGGCGGTTGCAAATAGTTTTTTTAAATCGCTATTAAATCGCCGCGTCTATCTGCCCTGCCTATTATTAATTTCACATTAAAATCAATATCTTGGACATACCTGTAAGCCAACTCATACCGATCGCTCCAGGTGCGGCGATAATTGCACTCATCAACCCCAATCGCCTCGGCAATCTGCCGACCTGACAGATGCACATATGACGATCCACCGCAACGATGACAAACCCTATTCTCCACCACTCCACGCCCCTTACAACGCCCGCATCGATTAGGCCTAACTACCTCAATCACCGCCAGTGCCGCCATATTGCAGACCGTTGGTCTGCCCCTAATAATCTTCCACTCATCCCGCACGGCTCTTCCCGACAACCATACCCGCGTATGCGCAATCAATCGCCGCTCGCTCACCTCATCACAACCATACCGCGCAAACGCTAAATCAACTTGAGGCCCATTAAGCCCTGCCAGAAATCCTGCCAGCTCCGATCTCGACAGCGCATCACCCGACGGCGCGGCATGACTCAAATGATATTTAACACTTCCCGCGCACAACAATCCAATCATTTCAGGACTTGCCATTACCCCCCCACAATAGTTCGCGAATTTCAGATAACCGCTTTTTACCCTCACTTGCACAGACCGAACCAACAGGATCAGGCACAGATAAATTCTCCGGCACAAACGGCAGCGGCGCAATGCTGATACCCTGTTTGCGCAAATGCTCGACGCCCTTATCCGTCGTCCTATACGTATGCGCTAACTTGCCCGTTTGACGGCACACCTTGCCATCCAACTGCTCAAGATAACCCAAGCGCTGCAAATCAAACGCCCGCTTCGGCGCGTTGGAATACTGCTCATAGCGCCAATCCAACGCCTCAACAGCAACCTCTTTTGCCGTATATCCCGAACAATCGACAAACGCTTTCAATAACTGATCCTGATCGTGATAGCATGATTTTCGGCGAGACAGCTCAACGATTGAGCCGGCGGAATGACCACTCATGACAACCTCCTAAACTCCGTCAACCGCTGCTCAACTTTGCAGCGCAAAAGATTTCTAAATTGCAAATACGACACCCCCACTGGCGCCTGACCATAACCATTCGCCTGCGCCCATTGCGGCAACTCCTCGTCATCGCGCGGCATCCTGGCCCATTCCGGCAAGCCGCCCGATTGTTTTTTACCAGGATTAACACCCGCTTTATCAATCCCATGCAGCCGATCGTAAAGCCCTGGCGATCGTAAATAATCGATCATCCGGTAAGCAAGGCGCTTGGTCCATCCCGCCTGGCTGTGATGGCGCTTGCCTTCCGAAGCCCAATGATCGATAAATTCCCTGATCCATAGCTTGTCGACTTTTTCGAGCGAATACCCGGCCCTGTGCATAATCATCGTAAATTCATCTTGCGTCGGCTGCCAATCCATCGTCATCAAAAACTCATCCTGCTGTTGTTGTTGAGTAAAAGATGTTCGGGCATCTGGTCGGGCATCTGGTCGGGCATCTGCCGGGCATCTGGTCTGATTATTTTCTTGTAACTTATTGAATATATTCACTAAAAATAATAATTCACCGGGCATCTGGTCGGCATCTGGTCGGGCATCTGGTCGGGCATCTGGTTTTTGAACGGAGTTACCCTTACCCAATAAATCCTCATAAAAAACGCGCACCAACACCAAATTACAGGTCTTACCCTGCTTCGATAGTGACTTTAAAAGACCGGCATCGACCAGCCGTCGGATTGAATTCCTCACCTGATCCAGCGACACCGTGCGCAGAGATTCAACGCGTCTGCGCTCACCGTCCCTCTCGGACAGATCAAACGCAATACCCCCGCGCGATACCTTGCGCGACACCCCCACGATCCCTGTCTTGTAATCCATCCGTTCCGCCAGATAGTTGAACACATCCCTATCTAGCGGCTGCATGGACCGCAATAAGTCAAGCTCCTCAGCCAAAACGATCAGCATCATAACCTCCAGGCCTAACCAAACTAAGGAACCTCACATTAGCCCCGTCAAACTGCAACCTCACCGTCCCCAGCGGCCCGTTGCGCTGCTTGCCGATGATCAGCTCCGCCAAGCCCTTATCGAGACTATCCTGGTTGTAAACCTCATCCCGGTAAAGGAACAAAATCAGGTCGGCATCCTGCTCGATGCCGCCGGAATCGCGCAGGTCCGACATCAGCGGGCGCTTGTTCGGTCGGCTCTCCAGGTTGCGGTTAAGCTGCGACAGCACCACGATCGGTACATCCAGTTCTTTCGCCAGCTTCTTTAAGCCTCGGGTAATATCCTCAATCTCATTATTGCGGTTACCCTGGCGCTCGTTGTCGCTGCCCATGAGCTGCAAATAATCAATAATGATCATGCCAATGCCATCGGCGTATTCATCGCGGATTTCCAGATTGAGCTTCATGGTGTGCGACCGGATTGCCGCCAGCGTCAGACCCGGCGAGTCATCGACGTACAGCGGCAACTCGCCGATGCGCAACATGCCGGCAGTCAGCAGAGGCCAGTCGGCATCTTCCAGCTTCCAACTCTCTCGGAGCTTTTTTAAGCCAACGCCGGAATTACCCGCCAACAGCCGTTCGCCGAGCTGGATAGCCTGCATCTCCAGACTGTACACCGCGACCACTTTGCCATCCAGCGCGGCCGTTTCTGCAAAATTCATTGCCAGCGCCGTTTTACCCATCGAAGGCCGCGCCGCCAATACGATCAAATCGCCGCCGTTATAGCCGGAGGTATAAGCATCCAGATCGATAAAGCCGCTGGACACGCCCAGCACACCGGTGGCCGGGCGGCTGCAATTGGTTTCGACTTTGTCAATCACCTCCCGCAATACATCGCGGAGCCGAGAGAATCCTTTCTTGCCACGTAAATCTCGTTGCGCTAGGTCGAAGATTTCGCGCTCGGCTTGCGCCAACGCCTCTTTAGCATTCGCGCCCTCAGCCGTTGCCAGCTCGCGGATGGAACCGGACAGCGTCAGCAATTGCCGCAGCGTCGATTTATCGCGCACAATTTGCGCATAGGCGCCGATGTTGGCCGCGCTCGGGGTATCCTTGGCCAGCATCCCAATATACGCCAGGCCGCCGACGGTCTCCGCGTGGCCCTTGCTTTTGATATACTCATCCACCGTGAGTATATCGGCGGGATTTCCGGTCGACAATAACTTGCCAAGGGCATTCCAAAGTATCTGATGCCGGCGCTGGTAAAAGTCTGCCGCCGTCAATGTGCCTTGCACCCTGGGCCAGGCGCCATTATCCAGCAGTAACGCCCCTATAACACTCTGCTCAGCCTGGGATGAATTCGGCGGGACGTTCACTAGCTCGCTCATTTGTATATCCGCCCATTATAATAATAATTTCTCTTGATCCGCTGCAGATCATCATATAACGGCGCCTCAGTCCGTCTGGGTTCGATATAACTGTTAAACGCCTTATTGACTTTCTTTTTCTTTTTAGTTTCAGGCATGGCAGTCCTTAATAAGGTTTATAGTCGCTACAAGGCGTATTGCACAATCGTACCAGGCGATGCAGGTACAGTTCGTTGGCAATACGCACCCGATCGATGGTATTAATCTCATCCCAGTACGAACTGATCAGGTTGTTACGCTCATGGATCACGTTGCGCAGCCTGGCAATGCGGCGCTCTTCATCGTCGATCGACTTAAACAACCGCTGCCGATACTGGTCAGCAGCCAAGCCAATAGAAGCTATCACAGTCCCTTACCGTGTGCTGCATTGATCTCGGCGCAATTAGCCTCATACCGTTTGCGCCAATCGTCACGCAATTTTGAGGTAATCACATAATTGATTACCCAGTCCACGCGCTGCTGCGGCGATTTAGCACCCAGCTTGGGGTCGATCATATCCAGCCAATACTTATCCGCGTCCAGCTTGCTGACCTCCTCCCGCGTGCCCGCGCATAACGCCGCCTGATACTCCAGGTAATGGGGATCGGCAAGCGACAGCGCATTAAACGCAGGCTCGCCCGCATATGACCGATTAATCCCCAGCCAAACCCAAAACCCTAGGGCAATCTCAATATATAGCCACAAATAATAACGTTTCATCATCATCTCCAAATCAAGGAACCTTGCTTACAGCCTCGCGCACCGCACTGATCGAGGCTCCGACCACCTGCAACGCGCTCACCGCGCCCGCCGTGGACTCCGCCCGCGACGTTACCGCGCAGTCCTTATCCACCGCCAGATCGGCGCCGACCACATCCCGGCCCGACAACACCGACACCGAGCAGGTGGATCCGTCCGCCAACGTGCGCTTATACTCATACGACGCACTACCCGCACCAGCCAAACGGCCATCCGTACCCACCGCGCAGCCGCCCAGCAGCAACGCCAAAACCATCAATAACTTCATCAATCCTCCTTAAAACTCTAACAGCTGATCGATCAGCTCATCCAGCCGTTTGGCCGCCAGACCGAGCAGCTGCATGGCCATATCAAGCAAGCACGCACACCCATAACAGGCCAATAAACACAGAAAAAGCAAACACCCCAGCAGCAGCCAGAACAATCCACGCAAAAACTTTATATAACCCACTCATCACTCTCCCCGTCTCGATAAAACCCTGACCACCCCGGCGCGCGCCGTCCGGCTTGCCACCTGCGCATGATCAGCCTGCGCCACAAACGACACCGCCAGCACCAAGCACGACAGCCGGACTATGCCCCGCTGCAACGCCACCCGCAGCGCCGACACGCGGCAATTTAGCCGCTCGTTTTGCACGCCCAGCTTTAAATACACCCGCTCGATATGCGTCTCCACCGTCCTGATCGAGATCGCCAGTGATTGCGCGATATCCTTATCGCAAAGCCCTGAACAGATCAGGCGCAACACGCCCGCCTCCCTAGGCGTTAACTCCTTGCGGTCGATAATCTCAGTCGAATGCTGCATAAACACCTCCCGGTATAACTACCTAAGCGAAACACGCGACGCCAAACCGGCGCCAAACAGCCATACTGCCAACAAGACAAAAAAAGGCCCGGCACGAAGCCTGGCGAGACAGGAGGCGCTGTAAAATAAATTTGCGTTCGGGCCGGGAACGAATAACGGCCATACCCGCCAGCAACGGGGCGAACGCAAAAAGGGGCGCATAGCAGGGATTCGAACCCTGTAATCGGGATTTAACCGACTGCGCTTCCGTCCGCGCGGCTATGCATAAAATGGAAGCGGGGGCCGGATTCGAACCGGCGACCTTCAGCTTATGAGACTGACGAGCTACCAACTGCTCTACCCCGCTATAAAAAAAGAACTGTCAAATTTTCTTTGACAGTTCGAAAAGGGACGCCCCAGCCCCACCCGGCAAACATTACTAGCGAATGCCGACAGAATTAGGCGGGGGAGGGGCGATTGAGGGATCATGCGGCCTGACACTTTTCTTGTATTACAGGCACTTTGTCGAAAATATGTGGAGCAAAATCATATTCCGTCAGCGTATTGTTGACTGCTTTGGCAAGCTTTTTGGCTGATACACCCGTAGGAAGCGATTCCTTTCGGATATATTTACCGATAGCCCCCTGCGAAAGCTCGGCTTTTTTTGCAAGCCGCATCTGAGAGCCGCAATATTCAACGGCCTGCTGTACAGATGCGCTTACGATTTCTTTAGCTTTGTTGGTATCCATGATTGAAAATAATACTACAGTATTATCGAATGTCAATACCTGGGTAGTTTGTAATTTTAATACTTTTGTATTAGGCTCTAATTCTATGAAATTGACTTACGGGCAGCGCCTTAAATATGCTAGAAAACACAAAGCCTGGTCGCAAGGTAAGTTAGAAATTGAGTCCGGCATAAAACAAGGCAGCATTTCTAAAATTGAGCGAGGAGATCAGGACTTTTCATCATTCGATATCGAACTTGCAAACGCGCTGGACATAAATCCAACCTGGCTAAAAAATGGCGATGAGCGGTTTTGCCCTGATTGGTTGGGGAAAATTGGCATTAGTGAGGAATCTGCATCTGACTACGAGGATAACTATATAAATTCAAATGTGGAGCCTGGACCAACTATCAAGGGGAAAGTGCCGCTTATCAATTACATCCAGGCTGGCCACTGGTCAGAAATCAAAGACCATTTCGAGCCGCTTGAATGGATTGATACTACGCTAAAAGCTTCGCCTAACACGTTTGCCTTGCGCGTGATTGGTGATTCCATGACCAATCCGTTCGGAGCACCATCGATCCCGGAAGGGTTTATCGTTATCATCGATCCGGAGATTCAGGCGAAGCACGGATCGATCGTCGTTGCCCGATTGGAAAACAGCAATGAAGCCATGATAAAGCAGCTCATCATCGATGGGCCGCACCGGTATTTAAAACCGCTTAACCCGAATTATAGAACGATTGAAATAACAGAAAACTGCGTGATTTGCGGCGTAGCGAGAAAAGTTGAATATGATCTTTAAAAATAAGAGGTGTTACTATGAAAATTATTTTTTTATTTTTCGCATTATTTTCAGCGCAAGCTGCGATAGCAGCTGGGGAAGTGCTTAAATTAAATACTACAGGAACGCAATATTGTAGTGGTTTTAAGCCGCAACGATTTAACCCAAGCAATGATATCGATCTTTGGGTGCGCATTGATAACACGGTTCAGGCGTCCGTCTATACCGATCCATTCCTGAGTAATTTTATAGCTGCACTTGATGTTGAATGCACTTCAATTTCATCAAAAAAGGCTGCATGCAGCATTTATACTGGCGATGTATCTGATCATATAGCAGCGACTGCGATATTAAGTTTTGATTCATCCGGATTTATTAAATCGATCCGTGGGACTTTGATTCGACGCGGAGTTTTAAATAGCTGTTTTGCCAAAGCTATTGTTACCGGTAAACGCATTAATTGATAATTTTAAAATTACCGGAATTTCCCCATTAAAAAAATGAGAATAATTTTTATATTATTATTTCCGTTCCTGCTGAATGGCTGCACCGTCCCCGTCCGCTCCACGCCGCCGTCTCCCAGTATCCATATTACTGAGCTGTGCATCATCGAAAACCCCAAGGTCTTGATGGATGGGTTTTTACCCGAATTGAAAAGCCAGATTACCGGTTACGGCATTAAAACCCAACTCTGGTCGGGATATAACCCGGATGGCTGCCGGTATTGGCTGAGTTATACCGCCAACTGGCGCTTCGACTTTGTTCCCAACATGGTCTATGCCGAACTGAAATTATTCGACCAAACAACTTTAATCGGCTATGCCGAATTCGACGACAAAGAACCCGCCTGGGCGCATTACGGCCTAGGCCGGGCAGATAAGAAACTGCGCTATTTGACCGAAGCCCTGTTTGCGAAAAAATGAGGATTAACTATGACATCAGAAAATGAATTTCACATCTTCCCGGTAGCGGGATGGAATATAGGAACACTGCCGGAAATTGACGCTATTTTTATTCAGATCGCTTTTTTAACAAGCCCACTTCAAACCATGGGACAAGCTGATCCGGGGCGAAGGTACGCCTTTCAACGTGAACAACTTCATGAGCTGCAACGCTCCATTTCCTCAGCACTTCTGAAGCTGGAAAACGCCGGCTATCAACCACCACAAGGCCCGCTTCAGTAATTTTTAATTTTTTCATGCTTTACTATCTTCCTGAGTAACCAATGGATAATCCGCTTTCCAAACTTGCGCTCGACTACTGGTACCATGTCCTGATGGTCGTAGGTATCGTTGTCTTTTTGGCCGCTGGCGCTGGCCTGCTCCCTACCTTTCCCACAGCGCCTACCGCTCTCATTTCCCTCGGTGTATTCTTCATCGGCCTTGGGGAGTGGATCAATCACCCCCTGCAAACTGCGCTCATACCGGCTACCGCTAGTTTTCCTAGTGGCGTTATCAGTGGACATCCTAGGAGTCCCAAGATTCTCGGAATCGCCTTTGACATTCTCGGCCTTGCCCTTATTTGCGTCGGTCTCTACAAATTCTTGGCTTAAGTCACATCCGCACCGAGGGCACTTTACATGCAGCGGAGTGAATTTAAAACCAGGTGGTATGCTCGCTATAGACCTATCCCTATAAATTTCTGATCTCGTATTCATAATGTAATCTCCAAACCCGCCCCGAGCGGGTTTTTTATTGCCTGCAAGGAAGCAGGCAATCAGCGCGAGCAGGAGCGGAAGCTTTGCCCAAAAGTTTGCCTACGGGAATTAGTTTAACACCTTTTTTTTAAAAAATACTACTTGAGTATTGACATTAATTAATACTTTGGTATTATTTTATCCAACACTTCAGCCCCCCTTATCCCGCCTTAGCCCGGCGGGAGCTTTTTAGAGACGCTGACCGGACACTAACCCAGCGAGGCAAAATGAAAATAATACCTTACATCATCCTGATTTCCGCCCTGGCGCTCATCGCCGTACAGGTTAAAAACTTGCTCAACGAGGTCAGCACCAAGATCAACACCGCCTTGATTATCCCGCTGGGCGACGGTTAACACCCGCTCAACCCCTTTTACCACGCACCGAGGTATAAATATGAACCAACAAACCCGATTAAAACTGTTTACCACTTCCCCCACAAGCTCATATGGTCTGGCTGATTTCAACACGTCCAAAAAAGCGCCGCCCACGAACCGCACCATCGACACCGATGTCACCATGGACGACTACACCCAGGCCGTACAAACCCTGATAAAGCTCGCCGACATGCATTGCGGCGGCTCCAGCGCAGCGGCCCAACTGCTGCTTAACCTTTACAACGGCTGGAACTACCACACCAACCTGATCGATCTTTGCAGCATCGATGATATTTACCTCAGCGCCGCCATCACCGCCATCCTGGGCCGCGTCAAACTCTCCCGCGAGCCGCACGAAGTCATTTCCGACGGCGACCGCATCTTCAACCAGCTCCACGACGATTGGCCGGAATTGCATATCCGCAACCGCTACCAAAACGGCTAATCACCCACCCAACCACACAGGCAACCAAAATGAAAACAGAAATCATGAGACAACTCCAGCACAGCGCCAAACTATCCCATGTGGTCCACGCGACCATATTCTTTATCGCCAACAGCCTCCACACCAAAGCCCGGTATCAACCGGAAGACATCATCGACGGCGTCAGCACCGCGGTAAAAAACCTCAATGCCGGCACTAGCGGCGCAGGCGCGGTCTATGCTGGTTTCGCCCTGGCTCGCAGCAACATCCTGGCCCGCGCCAACAAATATACGCCAAATGGCTGGAAAACCGTCGAGGACGGCGAGACGCGATACACCGATGCCATGCTCAGACATCTTTTGGCCGAGGCCACCGGGGAAATAGTCGATGATGAAAGCGGTTTGCTGCACGCATCGCAGACCGCCTGGAACGCCCTGGCAAGACTCGAATTAATGCTAACAAAAACCAAGGAAATTTAAATGGCATCGTTACCCTATCGTTATCAGGAAATCCTGACCGCCCTGCGCGACAACCCGAAGGGATTAACTACCGGCCAAATATTCAACATTTGCTGTAAACAGCGCGGCAGCGAACTGTTCGACAGCACCATCACCGGGCAATGTATTTACGCCCTACGAAATAACGGCACGCCCAAAATAACCTCATCCGATGCCGTTGGCGGCAAAGTACATAAAATCACCCCACACGGCTTGCAACTACTGGCCGACGCACTGAGAGACGAACCGGTTGCCCTGGCCTACAAAAATCCCAACCCACTGCCGGACGAGTCGCCCGCAAAAAGCGAACGCGTCGCCCAAAACCCGCCGGAAGCCGCGCCCATTGCGCCCTTAGAACCCAATGACCCGGGCGACGAAAAAGCCGCCATGCCCGACATTGGCCCTGACCTGCTGGCCTCATTCGATGAGGCCACCTTGATCATGCGTAAGTGCATCCTGGATACGCTCATCAACGCCGAAATACCGTTCAAAATCCGCGACAAATCCCGGAAACTGTCCGCACTGGAGCGACTGGAACAAATCGTAAGCGACGACATCGCCGAGCTGCTGGCCGCGATCCGCGCCGACCTGGAGCTATTGGAGGCGGAATGAATACGATACAAGAGCAGTGGATTTCATTTGAGGCGTTGGTTGTGCCGAATAATGCTCCTGCAATACAACGGCAGGAAATGCGGAGGGCTTTTTATGCCGGCGCGCAGGCAATGATGAAGATCCAATGGGCTATCGGAGATGCAGGCGTTGCAATACTTGAAGGTTGCCGTGACGAGATAAATAGATTTGTTCTGAAAATTAAAAATGGCGAGGCGTAATCGGCATAGCCCTGCCGATGCCAGACCCGATACTGGTTGGCATTAAATAATGAGTACCATAGTCACTTACGAAGAACTCAAAGCCGCGAACAATTGCACGCGTCTGGGCGACCTCGAAAAGTGCCTGCGGAAAAATGGCGTGCGTTTTTTATACGGCAAAACCGGAATTTATACAACAGTGGATGCACTCAATGCCGCAATGGGGTTAAAATCCGGTAAACCTGCAAAAAATCAACCGATTGAAATCTTATGACCGAAGACCAGGCGACTAAAATGAACAGATTTAGACAACACATCCCGGAATTCATCTCCGATAGCGCCTACGTAAAACATCGTTGGTTTTTTGGCACCCAAGAACTGCTGGCGCTGGACATAGTTAAATGGCATCAAACAACGCCAGGATTCTCCCACTTCGCGATGAAAAATGAACTGCTGATGGCAATTTTAGACGATGGCTTTAAATGGCTTGTTGTCGGCCAGGTTGATGATCCGTCGGCGATTGACCTGCCAAAATGGGCGGGCTGGAAATTCCACGCCGAACTGGCAGACGGCACCAAAACCATACTTAGTACAGAAGTTATTTCATCGTGCGGAGACGTCCTGACGCTGCGCGATGGATCGACTGCGCGCAATCTGGATTGAGCGTAAGGTTAGACGGGAGAAGAGAATTATTGTAGTGCCTAACGCCACAGTAAGGCGCAGGCCACTACATGACCTTTCACAAAGCCGCGAGGCTTGAAAAACCACTATCTTTGACAGCCGCTACGGGCGGCCTGTCGCTTTGACTAACTTGTTGTACTTTGAGGATTAATAAATGAACGAATTAGCAAACGCTATATTTGCGGCTTTAATAAATGGCAAAAGAATTAATTACAAAGACGGTGATTGTTACCTTGTTTTGCCTAATGAAGGCATGGCCGCTGGGATATTAAAAAACGACAGCGGATATAAAAGAGGATTGTCGTTTTTAGACATCATTAATAGAGCCGATCAATTTATTATTGTCGATTAATGTATACAATGCTAGAACTGTGGGACCTGACGCGGCATCATCGCGGCAGGTCCCACACGAGTGACGGGTTGTGCGGCGCCGCCTCACCAGCGCCGACTTTTAACAGGAGAAGATGATGGACATTGAACAAATCAGAGTGGCGCGGCGCGAAATGGAAGACTCGATCCAAGCGGCAGTCCTCGAAGCCATGAAGGCGTTTCTCGCAAAGACCGGCATGTGCCCGCAAAGCATAGACATTGGGCTGGTTGATGTGACCACGATGGGCGAGCGCGAGCGGCGGTTTGCTGTCGGCGAGGTACGCGCGGACGTTCCACTGTGACGCACAACGCAAAAGTGAGCTGACTGCGCGGCTTTTTCGCGCAGGTCAGATCGACTGCCGGGTTATGCCTGGCGCAACTCCGAAGAAAGGAACCAGAAATGGTACATGTGAAAAAACACCTCAACTTGCTTGGCATGAAGGTCGAGGACAAGGTTACTGGTTTTAAGGGCGTGGTTGCTTCGATCAGCTTCGACCTCTACGGCTGCGTGCAGGCGATTGTGAATCCCGGCGCGGACAAGGACGGCAAACTAATGGACCAATGCTGGTTCGATGTTTCTCGCTTGGCACTCGCTAGCGATGAGCCAGTGATGGAGCGCCCGGACTTCGAGTATGGCCCGCAGGCCGAAGGGAAAAAGGGCGCGGCGGAAAAACCAAAGTTCATGAAGGCATAACGCAAAGCTAACCGGGCGCGGCCCGGAGCTAAACAATGAAACCGTACTATAACCGCGCTCCGGTTGAGCGTAGGGTTATACATCTTAAAGAGAGTAATTATGAAAGACTTACCAGAGAGACTTGATATAAAAGCCGGTGTTATGGAAATGGGCGAAAAGATAGCTTGTGGTAGTGATACGGCATTGATGCGTGAAGCTGCTGAAAAAATAAGAGCCTTACAATCAGAAAATATCAGATTGAAAGCTGAATTATCTTTGTGCTGCAAACAGCACGAGGCTGCTGCATCAGAATTGTGGGACGTACAAAACGGCCCTACGTGCGATTTAAACAGGCCATGGGAGGTGCCGTCATAATGGTGTATAACGCAGAGCTAACCGGGCGCGGCCTGGATGACTGACAAATGAAACCGCATTATGACCGCGCTCCGGTTGAGCGACGGGTTATGCAGGAATTATGTATGAAAAACCAGATGGCTGATATACGGAAAAAATATATACAACCGTGCATCAGATGCGGCAAAAAAAAGAACTGTAAAAAAGCTGTCTGCAAAAAATGCAGAGATCATATGAAGTTGCATAACGCAAAGCTAACCGGACCGCAACAGCGGGAGAAAGACTATGACAAATGAACAAAACTCGCCCGCTGTTGCGGGTCCGGTTGAGCGCCGGGTTATACACGGCACAATATCGTATGGCGTATATGTTAACTGCCCCAATTGCGGCAGGCAGTTAAATTTGAATAATTATCCATACACGGATGATGAAACAGAATATTGTAACGGTGAGGATTTATTAGGTTTGGCATTATTCGGAACGAACACCAAACCGGCTGTATGGGAAAATATGGAAATCGAATATAAATGCTGCGGCTGCAAAAACGATTTCACGCTAAATGAGTTACAAATTTGATGTATAACGCAAAGCTAAACGGGCGCGGCCCGAAGTCTGAACAATGAAACCGAATTATGACCGCGCTCCGGTTGAGCGCCGAGTTAGACGTAGGAGATTATATGGAAACTTTAGCAGATGCATTACCAAAGGAACAAGAGCGAGTTCGAGAATTAATACCAATTTACGAAAGCATTGGCGCTCCAGGTGCTTTCGCTTTAGCGATGATGAAAAACTCGTTACGAGAAGCAGAAATAGCATCCGCGAGTGGCGATGTGGTTGCGATGTTGCGAGCACTAGAAAACCTGCGCGGATATGACGCCTAACGCTAATTAGGCATCCTAATAGATGTAAAACATTGCGTCATTTTGACGACTAATAATTATAAAGCAACAAAAATCATTTATTTATCAAGATTATAGTTATATTTAGTATAGCCTAAAATAAATTTAATCCACATCATAATGAAAAAAACCGGCCGCCATCGCTCATCCAAAAACATCCCGGCGCACATCAATGCCGAGAAGTTGCCTGAGCGCGTCTGGTTTAATGCCTCGGGCGCCGGTAAGTGGATGCTCAACTATTACGACGAATTCCATCGCCGCAAAACCCGTAGACTTTGCGGACCGGACGCCAAGCTGGCCGAAATCTGGCAGGCCTACGAAGCGCAGCAAGAAAAAACCATCAGCACCTTTTCGACGCTGTCCGCGGAATTCCAGGCAACGCCCCTATGGCGAAAACTAGCCCGGTCCACACAATCGGATTACGAATATTGCCACCTGGCCATCGTCGCCCAGGCCACCAGCAGCGGACGCCTGGGCGATGTGCCGCTGGATAAATGGACCGTCGGCCTGATCCGAAAATACCGCGACAAACGCGCGGAGGAATCCGAAAGCCGAGCGAACAAGGAAATAAGTTACATCCGGCGTTTGTTTGCCTGGGCCTACGAATACGAAAAAATCCCCGTCAATCCCGCCATCGGCATTAAAAAAATCAGCATCCCGCCCCGCCAGCATTACGCCGAGGATCGTGACTATCATTATATGCTCAACGTAGCCAAACAATCGGGCTCCTGGTACATGCAGTATGCCATGGAATTGGCCTACGAATGCCGGATGCGACTGTCCGAAGTGCTGGACATGACCGACGCCAACGAGCTCGACATCGGCCTGAAAATCATCCGACGCAAAGGAAGCAAAACCAACATCACCAAATGGAGCCCACGCCTTCGCGCCGCCTGGGACGCGCTCAAGCAGGGACGCAACGCGATCCTGGCTAAACGCAAACAGCCACATCCCATCCAGCCCGACCGCCGCTTTTTAATTATCAGCGACCGCACCGGCAACCGCATCACCGAGCGCGGATTTAAAACCGCGAAAAGCCGGATCAGCGCCACTGCCGGCCAACAAGCCGCCCGCGACGGTGTTGAGTATAATGATTTTACCTTTCATGATATCAAGCGCAAGGCCGTGACGGACACCGAGGGCACCTCGCATGATAAAATGCAAGGCTCAGGGCATAGGTCAGCATCGATGATGCGGATTTATGATGTGGGGATTGATATCGTTGAACCGACGAGGAATTAATTATGATAGACACAGCGGAAAATGTAACGACTAACCCCAATTTTATTGATATTGATGAGGCATTGGATAGGCTTGAGCGACCGTACTATCGATCCTGCTCTGGCGGCGCATATTTTGAGATAACGCCGGAATGGACGCGTGAGCGAGACCGACTAACAAAACTGTGGTATGAACTTAATCCGCGCACGGTAAAAGCGCGGACAAATAAATCATGTATCGATGTATTGAAATCCTGGCTGAAACTAGGTAAAACCAGTTAATTGCAACCAGGGTTGCAACCAGCAGTTAGAATTGACTTGGCGAATGACGGCCAATGTATTGATTTAATTGGGGTGAACGACGGGGCTCGAACCCGCGACAACAGGAATCACAATTAGATTATCAATGCCGATAAATCAATGGCTTAACATTATTTAACTGCAACCATTTTTATATTAATAGCCTATATTTATCAATAAGTTACAAACCTATTGCAACTAGGCAAAAGAAATATTTTTAATGGGGTATTGACAATTACGCGCAATGCGCGTCAATTATTTCCAACGAATCGGAAAACCCGAAACGTCCCAACCCGCCGGGGCTCGGCGGGGCGCTAAACCTGAGCGCATTAGGGGAGATAAGAAACGGTGAATAAATCGACAATCATCATAGAAAAACGCGGCGCAGGCTATGTCTGCACCGCGTCAGGCAAGTTCGGCGGCGGCTATCAAATGGCCCGCGCCGGCCTTGATCCGCAATCGGCGGCGGCCTTCGCGGCCCGCGAAATGATCCGCTACGCGCAAAGCAATGAGGAAGGCGGCGACCTGATAGCACCGCCCGAGATTATGGAGCTGGTGCCCGAGCATCTGAGAAAAATTGATGCAAAACCCGACTAAAGAAGAAATAAAACAAGCCCGCGAGCACGTTCAGGCCGAGCGCGGGCTAGGCATTACCGCCGCGCAGGAGGTTTGCGCGGCGCTGATTTATAAAAAACTCCGCGCCTGGCAGCAGTGGGAAAATGGCGACCGGGCGATGGACCCCGCCCTATGGGAATTATTTCTAATTAAAATCGGCATTCCTGGATTTCCCAACATCCCCCGATGCAGAAAAAACGAAACCTGCGATTGCCTATCAAATTGCGGGGATGATAAGCCTTTGCTCAAACCAAAAACAATTCCGCCCGATTAACCCACCCTGAAATAAACTTCAACTGCGACGGATCATCTTTAACAATATTGTGATACAGCGCAATCCGCCGGTTTACGAGTTTATTGATGAGATCATTGCCGATATCGTCCCAGCATTTGCGGGCAGCGGATTGGGTACGCTGGCCGCAATGGCCATCGATCGGGCCTACATTTAAAGCGCAGGTGGTGAGCACATCCTGCAACATGCTGATAGATTTGCGCGGGCCGTGGTTGACCGACATATCAGCCATGATAGGCTGGATGGATTCGGGCAGCATATCGATGTCGGGCACCTCATAATAAAACCGGTATAAAATCTCGAACGCGGTGTGTTTGGTCAGCGCCTTAACATCGTCTTTTGTTGCCGGCCTCCCCAGGTAACTGCTCAAGGTGGCCAGGGTGACGCCGTATTTAGTCGGCCCGCCCCGGTCGGCCTTGTGATCGCTATAGCCTCCCTCCCTGGCGATAATTTCGTAGATGATTTTGTCTATTTTTTTATTTGGCATGCTGGGCGCTATGCTCCATAGATTGATAGGCGGCAGGGTGTAATCCGGCCAGTGTATCGAGGCCATCCGCGCGGGTTTTTATCAAAAAGGGATATAATCATCGAAATTATCGAAGGCAGGTTCGGGGGGGGCCTGGTAATGCGGTGGATCGTATTTGGAGCCAGCACCTAAGTTACCCGCGCCAGCCGGTCCGGATTGCTGTCCCTCCTGCCGAGAGCCCAACATACGTATCTGCTCGCCGATGATCTCGGTGGTGTAGTGATCGACGCCATCTTTTTGCCATTTGCGCGTTTGCAGGCGGCCTTCGATGTAAACTTTCGCGCCTTTTCTTAGGTAATCGCGGGCGATTTCGGCGAGGCGATTGAAGAATATGACGCGATGCCATTCGGTATCCTCCTTTTTTTCGCCGGATTGTTTATCTTTCCAGCTCCGCGTAGTGGCGATGCTAAGCGTGGCGGCCGGGTTGCCGTTGGGCATGAAGCGCACGTCGGGATCGCCGCCCAGGTTGCCGATTAGCGTAACTTTATTTAGCATAGATAATTTAATTTGCGCAGTTGATCGACGCCATCACGCCATCGATCCGCAAGACGGGCTCTTCGGCATCGAAAATAATCATGATGGGCATCAGCGAGGGCTTGCAGTCCAGCTCTGCGCATCCGGCCAGCCAAAGCGGGCATAGGAGCGCGAGCAGGCGCATTATTTCTTCAGGTAGTTTTTATCCGGCGCAGCCAAAACTACGCCCAGCGCCGTGAGCGCGTATTGCTGTTCGGGCGAGAAGTGCAATCCCCACGCTGCCGCAACCAGCAGGATGGCCGACCAGGTGGAGCGCTCGCCCAGCCGGGACACCAGAAACTCTTTAATCATTTTATATCTCCGATTTTATTGATCCGCCGTAACGCGCACGACATTGGTGCCGTCGGCGTAAACGATTGCCCGCTTGCCGTTGGCGACGGTGATGCCTGTTCCGGATGCGCCGATAAACTGTAGGCTTTGCGCGCCGGTGGTATTGTTGAAAACGGTGTATTGTTTCGCGGCCAGCGGAAGCACGACATTGCGCGTGGCGGTCAGGCTAACTCCGCTGGTAAATTCCAGGATGTCGCAGAGCGCTTCGGCGTGAGTTAGTATGATGTTGGCATCGCTGGCAATCGACCGGGCCAGTTTTCCGGCTGCCAGCTTTAGCCAGGGCCGGTGATCCTCGTAGCTGGTGACGGTGGCTGTGCCTGTGACAACCTTATACAGCGCGATTGATCCCGGCGTGAATGCCGTCGTGTTCTTGCTGACGACGCCGGCGCGGGTGGATTCGACGTAATTGGTCGTCGAGGCCGACAGCGTGACTGTGCCGTTGGCGATGGCCGTGCTGACGCCGTCGACCAGGATGCGTCCGCCGAAATAATCCCAACTGAGGCCGGATGAGGATTGTTTACGACCGCCGAATGAGGGCGCGCCAAGCGCATTGAGCAACTCGTTGACCGTCGCTTCTTTGCCGGCCTGGGCGGTGGTGAGTTGGGTAAGTAAGCTGGTTGAATCAGACATAATTGGCCTTAATGGGAGGAGTAGCCTTTGTAGACTAATGCGGTATCAATATAGCCATTGTAGGGCCATGTAGTGCCAGCATCAGAGCAGCCAATGACGACATTGGCAGAGCTATTGAATATATTTGTTGATCCGATATTGTACGTCGAACCCTGCTGTACATCATCCAACCAAACTTCTAGGTTGGCGCCCCGCCTTATTAATTCGATCTTATTCCATGCCCCGACTGTTGGTAATGACCCGGACGCAAATGTTGTTGCGATGGGTGTTACCCCATCCGTAGTCCACGCCACATAATATTTATTTGTACCATCCAACCAAAAACCTAGGGCAAAATTACTCGCGCCACCGGTCCGTTGAGCATACAAACACGCATAACTACCAGCCCCAGGATTAGCGATTGGCCGTATCATCATTTGGATCGTGAAATCGCCGCTGCCGAAATTAAAATCATTATGATCAGTGACGCTAAGATAATCACCAGCACCATCGAATAATCCGGACGAAGCTCCAGTATAATATTGCGCCGTGCTGATCTGCGCGTTCCCATTTGCCGCAACTGATTTAATCGTATTAGCCGAGCTATCAACGAATGTCGTGCTGCCATTGCTGCCTTCAAAAAATAATGCGAGCGCCTCATAGCTCGATAAATCTTGGCCTCGATTTATCGATTCAATTAATGGATAACCTCTTCCAACAGTCGCCGATAACTGATAAATCTTTACATATAAGGTCGGCTGGATAATGCCGAAGTCGGTTTCTTGCTGCGTGCGCGTATAGGCGACCGTTGGCGATGTTGCCGTCAGCGTGCGCACTACCGTCACATAAGTGCCATCGCTGTATATCTCAATTACATAAGACTCGCTGGCCTCGCCCAGCGCCGCGTCAACGAGAGCACGCCATCCGGCAAATCGGGTGCGCCGCGTCCAAGTTAACGTCCAGTCTTTTGTTGTTGGATGTATATTGCCGGTCAATTGGCACGGCGATAGGCATTCAAAATTGACGCCATCATAACTAAACGCATAATCGCTATCAGTGTCGATCGTCTCGCCACGGGTAATGCCTCGGTAAAGTTTTTCAACGCCTATGGCCGACGAATTCTCCTTGATCCAAAACAGCTCTGAACTGCTCAGATGGATGAGGCGATCACCGGCGACATGCAGCCCTGTTGCCCATTCCGTGCCATTCTGGCCGCGTAGAAAATCAGTGAGGATATACGAGCCGTCGCCCTGCAAGTCGCAGTTTTCAGCGGCGATAATTTCCCAACGGCCGTCCGCGCCGTAGGCAAACCAGTTTTGCCCGGCGAATAGTTGTGCCTCGGTAACGCTGGAGAGTGTACCCTGCCGCATCCGCACCGTCAGCACGCCGGATTTATCCAACACCGTGCCGCCATGCACGGCCAAGGCATCGACAGCCCATGCCATGGTTGATCCGGGGGAACTAAAGCCCTGGATTGCCGCCCAGGTTTGGCCGGTATCCTCCGATCGGAACAACACGCCGCCCGGCCATCCCGCCGCATATCCGGTCATCGCGACCGGGAATCCCGGCATATCGTAGACATCCTGAAGCATGGGGATGTCCAGCAGCTCATATAAAGTATCGCCGCTCAGGGTCAGTTCTGTTCCGGTCGATTGCCCATCTTCGCCGGTAGCGACCGGCACATAAAGCGCCGCGAAATTGTATTTTGCTTTGCACTCCAGGCGGCCATCGGCGGTGTATTGCACCGAGGTCAGGCGCAACTCGTAGACGGCATCGTCGGTCGTGATGGTAATCACGTCGGCGGGTTCCAGTTCGCTGTAATCCGGCGGCAAACTGAAGCTGATATCATAGCGCTCCATCCAGTACAGATAGAGCAGCACTTCGGCTTTTTGCGCGGCTTCCTGCGAAGTCAGCACCACAGCCAGATTCAGCGCGACGGCATTGACGGCATCGGTATTGATCCGCTCGGCGTATTGCTCGCCGGTATCGTATTCGCGGTTTGAATCAAAATGTTTGATGCTGACTTTGCGCGGCAGGATGCTATCCATCTCACGGCTGTTGATAATCTGCACGCCAGGCGTTTTGCCGGATTCGCGAGCATCCAATTCACCTGCGGTTATCGCGGCGACCGATGCCGTGCCGCGCAGCACGAATTTTACTTTATAGCCGTGCTGAACCACGTCGAACGGCCAGGCCGCCTGTAGGGGCTCGATGCCAGCCCGGATAGTACCCAGATCGGAAATGCGGTAGCCGCGAACTTCCGGCGTCAATGTAGTAACATCGATGTCGCCCGTGGTCAGCAGTTTGCTTTGGATGCACTCGGCGCTGACGATATCGGATAGCGGCACCAATGATGAGGAAATGATCGGCTCACCGAAGAAATAGACGTTAAACGGGCCGCCAGAGGTATATAGATAATTGCCGCTTGCAGCCATCCCGTGAAATCCATATTCATTTGCCAGGCTAGCGACATAAGCGGGATTCTCGGGATCGTCTAAATTATAGATATCCAGTGCATCGACTGTGGCGTAGCTGCCGATATACAGGTAATTGCCCGCTATCGCCAGCGGCCCTGCCTCGGCATGCGCTATGGTATTGGCAACCGCAGGACTTAAAATGTTGCTAATATCGACGATGATTAAATAATTGTCTGTTTCAGGTCTGATATAGAGATAATCGCCGTTCTTCACCATCCAAAAGCCGTTATAGGCCAATGTCAGCGACGATAAAATAACCGGACTGGAGGCCTCCCCCACATCGATAATCAACAGCTTTAAATTTGTCCTGTCCAGGGCATACAGGATGCCATCGCTATATATTAATGCTCGCAAACCTCCACCTATGCTGGTTGTGGACTCAGCATAGGGATTTGATTTATCAAATACATTGACGATAATCAGGGTATTGGCGTAGGTATCGGCGGCATAAACATGGTCGCCAAATGCGGTCATGGCGCTTATCCAATTACCAAGACCAGACATTTCATTGACCTTTACCGGATACCCTGGGCTGGAAACGTCGAATATCTTCAGGCATCGATTGATCTGATTAGTCCCAACATACAACCAGGTGCCATCAAAGCAACCGGAGTCGTAATTATCCGGGTACTCGCTTGCTGTTGTGCTGGTCAGGATGGGTCTTTCTGGATTGTTAATATCGAATGTTATAATGCGCTGGCTGGCAGTTTGTAGGCAGTACGCATAATTATTATTACTTCCCATCACTAGCCAGAAACCTTGCAACCCGTCCGCCGCAATAGTCTCTGAGGCCACCTTTTCAAAAACATAGCCCAACGATCCCGCTTTGACGATCTCGACTTTGATCTGCGCGGCAATCAGCGAGTTGCCGTAATCGGCC